>JGI24159J19872_10006078_pt1 | contig 15681 bp, 9 predicted proteins | sample Ectturendosymbi4_FD_19872 | JGI IMG/M metagenome (IMG submission 19872) | reverse complement strand
TCCTTATAAGGCAATCGTTGGAACTCATTAAAATTCCCCTAATTAATCATTATTTGATTAAGGCCTGAACATTGCCTTATAAGGCGTTTTTATTGGGTGTTTAGTCATGATTCTTAATTGCATCATTATTGGAAAGTTTTCTGTATCTTTCCATGACATCATCTTCTTGGGCTTTCATAATTTTCTGTTCGTTTCTTTGTTTCGTTCTTCTCTCTTCATTTTCCTAAATCAGATTTTACCTGGAAAAGAAATCTTACGATACATTCCCAGTTCTTCACCTGTCAAGTTACTCAGTTTAGAAGCTTAAAGACTGTGAACAGCTATTATAAAATTATATTGAACATTGCACGAATAGTACAAGTCTGGAAAGCAAGAATTTTCTATGATGGCCAAGCATCACTTTGACTCAACACCTGTCTGCAATCAGACTTCATGAGTAATTCTTATATAGTCATTCTTATGTTTCGTGTTTTGCAGAAAACGTTCGTATTATGAAAAACGCATCCTCAGGACTGACGTAATTGATATATATATTTTGTTTATTCCACCTAAGAGAAGCCATTTTTTCGAGATTGCAGTGACCATTGCTGGACACTGCACAGTCACAAAACTGAATTCGGTGCAGTTTGAGAAGCAGATTACCACTTTTTCTGGAACTCATTGGCTAACCTTGAAGGATACTTCTCAAAAGCTAGGGAATAGTAAATTAGAATTTAGTTTGATGTCCTTACATCACGACTGCATATCTTGCAGTTGGCACAACCTTTCATTGTGGAACTCTTATCGATTTTGGGCACCTGACTAGCTAACATCAGTGTTTTGTCGGCGCTCCTGCGTTCGCTGTATTGAAGAGTATATTTAACGCAATGAACTCAGTGCCGCCAAATAAATCTATCCATCTATCACATCCACACACAGCGCAGTGCAACTCACCCACAGATGGCGCTAACAAAGGACAAACGCAGTCACGCATAAATGGCGCTTACATGGTAGCTTTGTGACTGCCGCTGTATNTTGCAGTGGTTAGCTCCAGAGACTAGTGGTCGGCAAACTGTGGGCNTTGGCCCAATTGTGGGCCGTTTAGCAGTTTTTACTGGGCGGCGCAACACTTTCTGTTGCAGGACGCATCGCCCGCATAATATGTAAGAGCTCAGTGGTGTACTGGGAGTGCAAGCGCACCCTCAAAAGTTTTGATATGTCGAAAATCCAAACAAAATTTCTGAAAATTCAGGCACAGATGCTTCGACACATTCAAACAGGGCCAGTTTTAAGCCGATTTGACCGATTCTTCTAATTGGGCCCAGTGGCAAAGGGGACCCCACGCTACGCCTACTCACCAACACAAATTTACACTTTTTATCGAAGCTGCTCGTGTATAGTGCCGGCATGGGGCCCAGTGTTTTTAAGGTGTTTTGAGAGACAATAATGGTTCTCAATTTTTTCCAACGGTCTCTCAAAATACACGAAAATCTTGCTTTGCAGTCATCTCGGTATTCAGATAAAACAGTTGCGGCCTCTCAAAATTTCTTTGCAGTCAGCACGGTCAAACTTTGCTCAAAGCAAGAGGACTTTGCTCAAAGCAACCAGTGCCTGGATTCTACAGCAAAGTTAAACTTTAACGTACTTTTCACGCTGACCCACTCACGTACACCCCGTCGCATTGAACTGGTTTGGAGCTGATCGCTGTTTGAAAGCCAAGGCATGCTTGAAGCAGGAAAAACGCAACGTTGTTTTCAATGATATCTGTAGTTCTGTGCATGCAATACTTTGGAGTACTATATCTCTTTTCAAAAAGTATCTCCGGTAACATATGTGGTTGCTGTCCAGTGTGGAAAACAGCATTGCACTTCCACTGCTATGGACTGAATCAAACTATTACCTACTTGACTGAAAATTATCCGCTGGTTAACTGATGCCTTCGATACTTTATCTAAAATCCATTGGTTAATCTTGGTCCACTGATAGCTTTTGCTTCAAAAGACGCTGGCTAGAATAACTTACTGGAAATTACAAAAGGTTTTTTAAAACAACACTTCCTTGTTCTTTTATTTTTGTGTGCCCGTTCCATTCATCCGCTAAATATAATTTTCAGACAGTTTTATATCAATTTGCTGCCTTGTTCAGAACCCTGCCATTGAAAAGAAGTTTTACCCGACCTTCCAAAACTTAAAGCAATGCTTTCTGGGAAACTTCTTCCGTGGTTATACGTCATCAACCAATGTTCGCCAAAAACTTGGGTCTCCCTCCATACGGACATGATAGAACTTACGGTTCCCTTTCAAAACAGACCTATTCATAGTAGACCACGTTCATGACAGTCAACCTTCATAACTGGTCTGTTTTGAGCGGACACCAGAGCTTACAGGGCGCATAGGCTACAACTTTTAAAAGGAATCGCATAAAACTTTGCCACCTGAGGAAAAGGCATGAGTTTGCCCATGCACTGCACGATGGATTTCGCTTATCAGCTTAATTAGGAGGGTAATGAAAGGAGACATACCCGCCTTGCCGACTCAGCCAGGGGCTCACGACTAGAATATGTCACTGTTGACGAGTCACCGGCAGCAATGGACGTAACGGCTTTCCTTGAAATCGTGTACTGATGCCGAGCATAAGGCTGACAGAGCGGCAAGTACTTTTTTTTATTGGACCAGTGTTGAATTCTGTCTGCCAACTTGAGAAGCGCGCTCCAGGACTTATGACTTACTCGACCAAGAGGGCAGTGGATTTAACAACTACTTGCGGTAGGCAGGTGCATTGCATGGGCGTTAACGGATGAGTTGGAGCGGTGGTAAGAATTTCAATACGAACTGTATTTGTGCAAAACAACGCGAAAGCAACGTAGGCTAACCTAATCCATCCGGTTGGCCCCTTTAGATGACCACCTGCTCTGCTAGTTTATCTCCTCCTTGGACTGGATTCACGAATGACGTTATCATGCGAAGCAGGTAGATGATAAAATGGATGCCGATTTTGCACATTTGACCTAAGGTAACCTCGCGTGATGAAAACGCTGGAAATACTGCTCGTTTTTGCGACAAGGTAGGTTCGGAGGAAATTTTGTGCTGTACTCGAGTGATTCCGTTATAAACCTTAAACCTAACCCCTAAACCTAAAGCCCAAACGTAAAGCAAAACGGAAAACTTCAAAAGGGTGGATACTTGTGCAACAACTACCACCAAAACGAAAGTCGTNAACCTGAGAGCCAAACCGGAAAGCATTGGCATACGAGCCCTCACACATGTCTGTTAGGCTACGAGGTCGCTGCCGTCAGNNTGATAAACTCAGCGTTTTATCCGAGCCGCGTCATGCCAGGCGGATCCGCAGTCACTACCTTGACGCAGAAACGAGCAATGTTTCCAGCGTTCTCAACGCGCGAGGTTACCGGAGGTCAAATGTGCAAAATCGGCATCCATTTTATCATATGTGAATTATACAACTTTAGTCCAATAAAGTTTTAACCACTGAGCAACGCCTCTTGAACAAAAACGTTACGTCTCCACACATTTCAAGCTGTGGTTTGTTTCCACTCGCATAACAGAATTACAGGCGTTTGCTTGTTCTCCACTTTTCGCTATGATTTTTCTCATCAGTACGAAATGGAAAGCTGTTAATAGATGAAGACAGTAATCTCAGTGACTGTATGGGTCAAGTAGGTTGGCCAGGTGCGAAAAACAAACCCAACCGCAAACGCCAATCCATGGTTTCTGTGTTAACAATGCGTCATGCAAGTTGCCAAACTGACAGTTTACAAAAGGATTATAAACTACAATAATCAGCAGTAAGTTATTCTTGTGCCACCTCGCCATTACCGCGCATTGCTTGGATTATTAGGCATTTATCATTTATCAAAAACCTAAACTTCTGCGAAGGCCATCTTGTTCGTGTCGTTGAGCTCATGTTGATCGGTCAGACGCTTGCACCACACGTGCAATGATGAGAGAAACAGAGGGTTGGTTTCCCTGCACCTGAAAAAGCTTATTAGCGCCGCTTGTTTTCTGTGCGTCACGCATTCAAGGCTCAGTTAAAATCTTTATTTTCAAATCTACAACACACGATGACTGATGTTCACACTGACGTTTGGCTGGATTGAACTAACAAGTGAATTATAATGATTAAAATCAATAAACTGCAGCCCGTTTTGGAGGCGCAGAACAGGAATGTGGCCGCAGTTTAATTTGTTGCGATGGAATTTGCTTGTCCTGGCCATGGAGTGAGATGTTTTGAGAAAAATCCAGGGGAGAGAATCTTTGAGGGAGTGCGCACAAGTCAAACAAACACCGCGTTAATGCGCACCTCTTGTGCTAATACGCTGTAACATTTCAACAGAATACAGCATGTAGGAAATGAATACCTGAATTGAAAGAAAACGTTTAAGTTTGCTTATGGTGTGCAGCATATGCGCCGCGTATCGCAATACGAGAAAATAGCAATGGCTCTCCTGCAAATACCTACATTTGAAACGTAGCCTAGCTAAGGCATTCAGTGAAGAAAGATGAGACGTGATGTTTGGGCGTTACGGGTTGAAGTATTAACAACAAATCTGCACTTGATAGAAAAGTAACAGGCAAAAACCCAACTTCGCTATTTCATAAAAAACAACTTAATTACATTGCCACATTTCGATGCAAACGTTCTGCAGCATTGATCTTTATGCCATTAAAAGCAGATAGGTTTGGCCGAAACACGACCTCGACATTGGCCAGAGAACAGGCTGATGACGACTATTCGACTTCGCAGTAGCACTCTATAAAACCAAAACTTCAACAAACCGAGCAAATGAACATGCACTAAAAAGCCAGAGCGGAAATATCGGACGCAAAAGTAAACATGTCATCAGCAGAAGATTGCATAGAAAAAAAAGAGCATTGAATTCATCGGTGGCATCGGGTAAAGCAGAGATGACCTGCCGACTTAGTACAATGACATATTACAATGAACTTGAGCTCCAGCGCAGTCCATCGCCTTCTGAAGCGATGAAGGCTTGCAGCAGATCAACACCGCTGTGGCATTGCGGAGTACTTCGAGTAAAATAAAACTAATTGCGCGCTGGGAGGAAATTTCAAGCAATAGCGATGCCCCTCCGTGCGCGGGGCGAAGAATTAGTCGGCGCGGAACAAACAAACAAGGGACACGTGACAAAGGATCATTGCATCAAACTTTACTGCAAAATTTCGAACATCGACGAAGTGCTGTGGACGCCTCGCGATCAACCAAAGCGACACTACGATTTAAGGTCACGTGGTTGTTTCAGAAGCCAATCACAGCTTGGATTTGTTGCGGTGCAGCAAAGGATGAAGATATTTGTAGTACGACGGGTGGACCTGTGAACACAAATAACAAGGAACAACTCTGGCGTCCGCCATTTCTAAGCAGCAACGCAGGACGAATTGTTCCATGACAAAAAATTGATGGGAAAACGTCACTGCTTAGCGCTACGGATGTAACACGACGCTGGAGTTTCCCAGTCGCTTTATACAACTGCACCATCCGGATACACGACCGGATTCCTTCGTTTCAAAACATCGGCCAGTGTTTACCCGTGACATCTTACAAGGAAAAAAAATGTGAAACCCATTTTTCGAGTTTGCCGACTGGCAACACACGTCGATCAACTACATCTTATAATGCATGTAAGATTATTACTGTTGATAAAACGGTAAATGCACGGTTCCGACTGGCACTCACGTCAGTCTTGTTCAGCGGTGACTGCTTCGCCCACTTGAAAAGTTCCTCATAAACATTTCCGTCGTAACGTCCCAGAATCGAATCCAACACTTCATCTCTATTGCAAGAGATGGGTTATGTCAGCAAGACAGACGATGCACTGCTGAGTACGCAACCACTACATGCAATATGAAGTACAAGAGTCTCACACAACGCTGAGCGCCAATCGGGCTACTTCTCAATCAGACTAGCACGTTGCCTAGAAACATGTTTTTCTGTTTCTTCTGCCATGTTCTCGTGCCATGCCGTAATCAATCTGACTAGTATGTTACTTTGTTCACACTGTTCCTTAATCTGACCAAACTGGGCGTACGGCGGAAATTGTTAGTGGAATGTAGGTGAGCTTATAAAGGAACGGAGTACATTTCATGCAGTCGTTTAATTCGACTTCTACCTGGTTTGAAGTATTGGCGAACGTAACTCAGTTTGACTAACAGCTCATGAACCTAATGTCGTCCAAGCAGATCAATAGACTTCCTTTTTTGCAACAAACGACATTGTCCAGCAATAACACAATATCAATCATTTCAGTAAATACCATCACTGAAGAACTACGGCAGAAGAATTTCTTGTGAGGCGCCTGATCTCATGAAGCAATGATAATCTCCCATAAAGAACTACCTGCAAACTTGCATGAGCAAGTTTCTGTTCGGTGGCCAGCGTAGAAAAGACACTAGGAACGCAGAGACGAGAACAAAACCATCTGCTTAAAATCGAACAACAACGTAACTGGACGACCAGCATGAAACAAAAACTGTCCAACCTGAAATCGAAGGCGTCGACCAACGCCACAGCGTTGATTCGAATCCGGGAGAGGAGATCGACCGCGAGTTGCTTGATGTGTTTTACTTCCTTTCCCGTCAGAATTCCATCCTGGGAACAAAACAATTTTTCTGTCACATCAGCACTGGTTTGATTGGCAAACGCGTGGACATGCGCAGTAGAAGCCTTGTTGTGGCGACAGACTCAGAATGGGAAACCTGTTTTCAAAAGTATAGATATTTTGAACCTAAACATGCGGCGAGAACGCAAATGCCTCCAGGATATGTACAAACAAGTTGTGCGAACAAGGCCAAGCATGGCTTTTCTAAAAGTAATCACACCAACGCAATTGTGAAAACGCTTTTGCAATTTTGAGAACTGTTACACAACTTTGTGTCTCCAACAATGGGAAAAACAACCAATCAGAACGGCGCGCTTTCCATAACAGCCAATTAATAAAAAGGAAATATGCATGATGAAAACTCCCAAACTTATTGTGTTTATAAATATGTCCAGATGGTACAAAAAAAGCTGAAAAAGGAAAATGAACATTACGCGTTCAGACGTGACGTTGCTTTATCAAAGCACATGGGTTAAGTTTTAAAGCGAAGAGCCATTGTTTCAAGCATGTCAAAAGGATGAAAGTCTCTCGTAGCAATTTATCCAGGAGTAGGATTTCAACAAAGCATGTTACTTTTTTGCAAAACTCATTCCTCGAGAACCTTATCCCACCTCCAAAAATTCGCCACTCGATTGGGTAATCCCCGTCAATGCGTACAATTGAAGCAGTTGGTTCAGGGCGTTCTTCAAATTGATTGATGCTTCCAACTCCTTCAACTTGTCGTGGAAGTTTTGAACCACGAGATAGTGACTGTGAGCCTGCATTGAATAAACGACGAGTCATAAAAGTAGATATGGATCAACACGATGAAGAGATAGAGAAAAAAGTCATACATTGGCTGCATTGACAAGATGGACGGACGCCTCGTTAAGAGCTCCGACATGATCGAGACCTTTCGCTGAAGCAGCGTCGACGCGTTCTGTCGCGAACATGACTTGTCTGCACGAGATTTTACAAAACGATCAGATTTGTAGAGAACTGTTGCTATAGAAACGTTCGCCAGTCGAGCTTCTTACGCACAGTTGTTAAGGGGGGCACACAATATCAGTCTGGATGTGACAATAAGTTCGCACCGCAGGGCTTTGCTCAGACCTTCAAATAAAGCTATCTGGTTCCATCAAAACATGATAATTCAGAACAAAAAATGCTTTTCCCGAAAATACCTGTACGCTCTTTGTTTGTACAAATCGACCAACACTTCCGGGTCCATTAGATTGCGTCCGCCGGATGTCGCATTGGCGCGAAGTGAGGGGGGCTGAGTGGAGAGATACGCAACGGTCCCGGGCAGAGGGGTGCCTTTCCTCCCCATTCTGAAGCACTTTACCAAGTATCTGAGGTGATGCACAGAAAACTGTATTTACAGGACTTGTTAGAAGTCACCCTACACCACCCTGATAATAATAATAATCATGCGTGAAGGGAAGTTAGAGAATGTCGTGAAAACAGCAATCACCAGCAAAACTATGACCAACCTACAACCTTGAATAACTGATCGATCTTACCACATGCAAAGATAAAGTGGAAGATGTCATTGAGTACCTGTGGTACGATATATGCGAACAAGGACCGGTGTGTGTCGGTTTAGACCAGTATATACTGGTTCATAACTTCATAATAACACGAATCAGAATGACTGCAGTATTATCAGTGGCTCGACACATGAGGTTCACACGCATAACCACCAACCTTGCGCATTGCAGAAGCAAGACTGTGTTCTCCCCCTCGTATGTGCAGTTGGGGGTGAAGTCGACATAAAGCTTCGGGAAGCCGCTCGCCTGCGAGTAGCCGTGGCCCCCGCACGACATCCGGCACACTTCGAGGCCAGTGTTGGCCACCCATGACGTGAAAGCTTTCAGTCCCGATGAAAGACCATGGAGCTGGAAAGAAGGACATTAAACGTTTTTGCAAAAGTGATTCCGAAACCAAATATTTCTTCACAGAAGGAACGAGAAGCAACGATTCACAAGAAACCATCCTGGTTTTTGCAGAAGCAAAGTTTAAGCAAGTTAGAGGCTGCAAGCCAAGAAAAGATCACGTTTCCCTATTCGTAATTTTTCGAAGAAAAAACAAGAGAGTGAAAAAAATGTCTAAAATCAAAACAAACAACAGCACGACACAGTTTACGTTTCAACAAAGGAACTCGCAGAGACGTTCTCAAGCTTGAAAAAAATCACAACTGACAAATACAAACACTGGATGCCAACAGTTTTGAGCTTCGTGGTCACATCTGAAACTATTTTTCACTTTTGCAGATTGGTTCGATGAACATGCGGGCAATGCTTTTGAAGTCAGAATTTTAAACAGAAGTGGCGATCAGCTTTTAACCTCCTGTATCCTTGTGTAGTCGCCATCGTTGATCTGTTCGCTCACAATGCCATATGTTTCCACCATTGTTTCTTGGACAAAGTGAAAAGCGTAAGCGGTTGCCAACAGTGGGAACAACTTGTACTGCTGCGTTGGATAATCCAGGACTTGTGGCTCAGGCTCTCTGCGCCAACAATAGTAACATGTCGGAAAAGTGAAAAAGCAATTGAAAAGTAAGACTACAACACGCATTTGTTGTGAACAAGAACAGCAATGCAAGTCAGCAGACTAATGCCGGGACAAGTGTATACGCGATTGATAAAACGATTGCTTGTGTTTGCATAAGCAGGAACAAATATTGCAAAAATTGCAGAAGAGCAAGAAACAAAGCTAATCACCGCAAAACCACTGAAGCTTATATTTCGTCTCAGAGACAACCACATGTCTATAGATTGAATTTCCTTCCCATTTTTGCCCCACGGCCGTTTTGTTTTATAAATAAAAATCGTACGTGTTGCAGTTTCGCAACAGATATGTGCGTCAAAGTGCGCAACACAACCAAGATGCTGTACACGCGCATACCCAGGTCTCATCTCGCTCTGCCTTCGTACGCAGCTGTATCTGATTGCGATCGTGCAGGCCTTCGCCAAACCGATAGCGCAGCCGCGGACAATCATACTTCTGACGAAAGTCATGGTGCCGTAGGTCAAAGTCGTTCGCGGGGGCTTCGTGTACGTTCCATCCGGAGAAACCTGTGCAAAGCGAGAAGTTAAAACCTGTCATGAGATACAGCAGACCGTAGTTTTCACGTTAGTTGGGTAATCTAGTGTTAATAAAGTCAGATATGGAGATTAAACTGGTCTTTTATTCAAACAATGAAAGAAATTCATTTTGTTCAAAAACTCAGGCAACAAAAAAACGCGACTTTTATGTTTCAAAGCATCGGAACGGACGTGTGAGAAATAAGCGCCAGAGCGGACTCACCAGTGAATGAACTGTCATTACAAGTCACATTGTAGTACTGTATTTTGATTATAACCGAACCGTAACTCAGCAGACTACCAGCATGAAACAAACCAACCTTTGCTGAGTGACCGTCAAGTGGGGAAAAGTAGCACAAAATGTTTTCAAAAATTTGGCACTAAGAATCATGACAGTGGGTTTTACTTTTAAAGAAATCAAAAAAATGTTCGAAATCAAGCTTGCCTGTCAGACCTATCCAATTCAAGCGCAAGCCCAATCCTGTTGCTGTGACAACGAGAAGTATTTATCCTAGACCTGCATCAGGGACACTTACTCTTTTTGTCAAGTTAGATTAATTTTTGACAAACGACAGACATGACCTGCATTTGACATGGGATATGGTGCAGTCTAAACAAATGTCTGCGATGGTCAAGTAGCTCGTAGACAACGCAAATTTTTAAAACAGCTGTGTAGCAGGAGAAAAAAGATGGAAGCCACATCGTTTACACGAAAATGCATGCCTGGGAATACTTCATCAACATGTTCTCTCTTGGAATGCGATGGTTTTCCAACTTGAGAAAGCCATTGTCATTTGCCTCGTATCCAAATTTGGGGCCAATGTCACCGAGGGTTATTCCTAAAAAGAGAGTGAAAAAGTTATCAAAATACCAAACTTTGTTTAAGATTTATCTCAAAATACCAAACTTTGTTTAAGTAAAGTAACTTCAGTCCGCAACCTGTTGTTCAAACAGGTGTTTTGTGCGCTCATTTCCCATACAAAAGGATTTCAGTATAAGCCATAGCGAAATAGAACATGTGCGCAACAGCTTTGGCGCCCAATCGAGTCTCACGAGTTACGTGAAAGTCGGAATTACCACAAAACTTAAGAATTCTCAGTGCTTTGCATACAAAAACGTGAAGCTTCAATTATGCGTGGAAGAACAAGAAATATGCTCTGAAATCGTTCTAAAAATGATCCCTAAACTGTTTTTTTTTGTGGACAAAGAAAAAAGTAGGCGATATTCCACTTTTAAACCATTAAACAGCACCTTTCGGCGGTAAACTTATTTTCATAAACTCCTTAATGTTTAGAACTGTAACGCTGATTGTTTCCAACACATCACCTGGAAGAGGTTTGTGGTCTTCCAAGCTGCGCAACTGGACAACGAACGGATGAAGGCCGTGGCACCGACCCCGGGTGTAGAGCTGCGCGAGAACTACCGCGTGCGTCGAAGTCTTCCCCACTGGAAACAGCACATTATTCCCGTACATAATATTTCATACATAAAACGTAAGTATTTTTCCATTAACTTTGAATATCCAATGAAATAAATAATGGGTTGCGCCGTCTATTACAAACAAGTTGAAACTTCTTTCCTTTATTTTTGCTCAAACGTTGACGCACCATCCGAACCATCAATTTTGAGATGCTAATCAAGCCAAAACAAACTTCGCATTTTCCGATAGAAATAACATGTAATTCGTCATGAAGTCTTCACGAGAGAAAACAAAGGTTTGCACTTACAAGCTCCAGGCCACCATTTGATGGAAGTTATTGTAGGCGAGTTCAGAACGAACTCTTCGGTGTTCGGGTCATAGTGAGCGGTTGTCTCGAGTCCTCTCAAGAATGTTCCTGAACAAAAACTATACGCTGCGGGAAAGAGCAACTACCAGCAACCACGATTGGGAATTGCGTTTGTGGGAAAAAACTAGAATTTTCAGATGCGAGGATTCGATTTTACTTTTCATTTCACCAACGAGAAAAGAACGCCAATTTTGAAAAGTGTATTTTCCATTTTTCACGCATTTCAATGGCATAAAGATTCCTTTGCAAACCACGACGCTCCCGGATCGCACACACAACCTGTCATCGAACTACCCCATGCAGCTGTAGCTGGGTAAACACAGCAATCGTGACCGTGTCATGCCCAGTGTTAGGAAAACACGTCAAGGTCAGACATCAAGCCTTAAGTTAAATCGTGCTGACTCATTATCGTGCTGACTCACGACGAACCATTTATTTAAGCTCGTGCAAACAAACGCACTTGATCAAATTACTTCAAACACAGTAATGGGAAAGGGGTCAAGAGGTCTACTTTCAAAGTTAAGCTTCATCTGAAAAGGGCAAATCACTTTATGTTAAATACAGACACAATAAGCACACTTATAGCGAAAAGAAATACGACAAAGGTAACATTGCTCTTCCAAAATAAAGGAAAAAATGAGTAGCTGCACCAAGATGCCGTTGCGATCAGTCAGTGTCACGCATATATCAGTGACAAGCTGTATAAAATTGAAACCCAAGTGATTTCTTTATAAGAAAAAATAGCAAAACATTTTTTGATATTGACGCTCATACAAAGGAACTATGGTTTTGCCGTTCTCGCAAAGCACTGTATTGAGCCTAAGCAACAGCAGGTCCTACTGTGGCCAATAACTCGAAATTGGTCAAACAAGCCAGCACTTATTGCACATGTTAATGTTTAACTGTGCACACATGGATCACGATGGTAGAACAAGGGAAGTTTAGCAGAGCCCGCCCAGCAGTTTGGGAACACGCAGACAAACATAATTCTCAGGGTAGCAACACTGAAATATTTTTTGGCAAAAAGGTTATCCGAAACACACATCCAGTGATGGGTGGAAGTTTAACAACGCGCGCGGTACGAACCAAAGTTTTGTATGGAACTGATCTATGTGCAAAGATGTACAAAAATCTTTTGAGTGGATTTTATTGGCATTAAGCTTTTATAATCACAATTAAATTTGTGTGCCTGTTAATTAAACTACGAAGTTGATCAAGATTTTAAAAAAGGAACATGGCTATGAGCAACAAATTGCAAGTTGGCAAAATACATTTGAAAAAAAGTATCTTTCAGAGATAAGCACTGAACGCTGAAAATATTTCAAAATGTTTTATGAACAGACAATTAATACAATGTTACCTTATATTTTTTCAATATTACGTTGGTTAGTGGCGGATCAGCGTGCTATGTCGTTAAATGTGAAAACTAAACCATAGCATGCCAACGTACCATGACCCATTTCTGTTTGAGCATACGTTCCTAGAATCTGGTAATTTCGTGCGGCGGACAACCACTTTTTCACTTGCTGTTGGTTGCCCTGGCCTTGAAGAGTCACACTAAACATGCCGTCGTGTAATTGGAATGAACTGAGACCATGATTAGCCAGGCTGCAAAAACAGCAATAGTCAGCAACCAGCCTTTCAAACACAGCCTAGTTTGCACACTCCTTCAGGGTTTATTGCGTCAAATGCCAAGAAAAGAATAACCTTTGCGTGCATTCTGAGTACATTACACAGCTGCGTGCCAAAAGCGGGAAAAGGAAGAGCAATGTCCCTTGATGCAGCCTTGCATTATTTTAATACCATGTCCGAGTTCAGTCTGTGCATATGTGCCCACTATTTCGTGATTTAAAGCTGGTATGAGCCATTTTGCACGTTGTTCATCTGTGGCTTGATTCAGTAAGGTGGGAACAAACATGCCGTAGTTCAAATCAAACATTACGTTTGGCGATGTCACATTCCTGCACAAATATAACTCACGTCAAGCATAATGACCAACAACAAAAAAAATACAATATTTTTTATATGACAGAGGTAGGGTTGGCAGGTAGTCATAAGCAAAAAAGGTCAGATTAACCCTTGAAAAAGCCAAATAGAAGATGAATACACAACGACACCTTTAAAACACCCGAAACTCTTTTGAAAGGCAATATATACATATTTTACACATAAAAAGTATTTCTCAAAACATTTGGTCTTGCTGAAGAGTAACCTGAAACTGCAAGCCTAAAAGGATGAAACAAAAAAATTATGAATTCTCATGCAGAGTTTCCAATAAAAATTTAGCATTCTTTGTCCAGAAACAGTGCCTAAAAATCTACCAGTGTCCAGAAATCTGCCAAAATCAACTTTAAATCTGCGAAATCGACATAAAAAATCTAATTGGCCAAAAAAAGCCAAGTTTCATTTGGCCTTTTCCAATATTAAAAAAAGCCAAAAGAGCTGGAAAAAACTCAAAACTTACATATTTGACCTCAGAAAAGCCAAACTGGCAACGCTGGACACAAGTGAATAGGATCCATTACACTATAAATAGCAACTGCCCATCAAATGAACACCTACAAAAGAGCCCAAAAATTGACTCACAAAGCACTTCACTGGAAATAAACACATTTTTATAAAGGCAAAACATTTGGGTAATGTTGTCTCATTTAGGCGTCCTGACAGAGTTGACTTCTTTGAAAAACACTATTTTTCCAACAATTAATTTCTGGTGCTTGGAGACATATTTGCTTTACTAATAAAACAAAAATTCTATGGATTTTTGTTATACGCACTACTTTCCATACCACTTTGTTAAACCCTTGCTTTAATTTTTACACTAATTTACATAAAAGCCATGAAAATTGAAGACAAACAAAATACGCACAATCTTAAGTAGCAAAAATGTCTAACCTTTTTTACATTTAGTTATTTGAAGCCAGTTTTGGCTGGGCCTAGGTGAAATCATGGGAAAGTTTGCAATTGCAAGAAAGATGAAAGATATGAAAGGACATTACCAAACAAGCTGTGATCATAATTCAGCCAACATCAACCATAAAACAATAGGTTGGGAGGGGTATACACTTTGTTAAAATATTACATTAGTCAAGGAAAAACTTCAAAGCAGGTAAGCATAACATATTTTTTTGCTGTGACTAGCAGCTAATTCTTTAACCTTGTTGTAATCTCAACAAAACCAACGATAGAAAATACAACATGAAAAAAACCTTACGAATTGTAACTCATTAGATCCCTGTGGTTTTCAATCAAATCTCCAAGTTCTCCTTTTTTTGCAACAGCTATTGTACTTCGCCTTAAACATTCTTCGTATTTGTCTTCCCTTGACATGAAGGTAAGAGGAATGCTCTTGTAATCAGGATCATTAAATACAGCATCCTCTGCAAATTAGAGAATACATATCAATATATTTCAAAGAATACCAAATAAAATGCATGTTATCTTACAAAACCTTGCAACTAATCTGATTAACAAGAAATTTTTACAAGGCAAAAAAGAACTAATTTTTTATTAAAATGTGCACTGCAATCTCCAGGTGTATAGTATAATTGAATGAAGTGTGCAATAACAAAATTATGTTTCCATAAAATCAGACATTTTGTAGAATTTAGACTTGATAAGTTCTTTTAAAATGTTCTATAGTAGTTGTAGCAGACTAGTAGTTAACAAATTAGAACAAATCCTTGCAGCTGTGGACATGCACAAAAATCATTCTAGGGAAAATATTTCGTTACTCAAGCTAAAACATATTAATAGTTAGAATGTTGCATGGTAACTTAACTACAGTAACAATCAACCTTAGAAAAAGAATTTACTGCGAATAGCTTCCGAACTACACAAAAGCAAACCCACATAGCGGAGAAACAAAGTGTTTATTCGTCTGATGCATTGCATTGCAATCAGAATGAGAAATCTTATTAAAAATGTGGAAAATAGTACATTTTATTTTTTGATTACCACATATGCTTGTAAAAACTCAGTTCATAATATGATTATGATCTAGTGAGTAGTGACTTCCATATCAGGCAACCACAGAGAAAATAAATAAATAGTNCACAAGCTTTTGAAACTTTGAGAACCGGTCTACGATATGNTCGTACTTCGATTTCAGCCTAAAAAAACAGCAGTTTTCGATTGCCTTACCAACGCCCTAGCTCCTCCGCCGATTGCGCTAGAGAGCTGTTCGAGGGCTCAAACGGATCGGCCAGTCTAGTAGATT
>JGI24159J19872_10006076_pt1 | contig 15683 bp, 12 predicted proteins | sample Ectturendosymbi4_FD_19872 | JGI IMG/M metagenome (IMG submission 19872) | reverse complement strand
CAGTTTTGTTGTTGCCCATCTTTAAATCCAGATAAGTCAGTATAGCACAAAGTTTTAGACAGAGTGGGGGTTAGCTGACACAATTACACAATTACCACACTGGAAACAAACCCTACAAACCTTATTCAAATAGAATGAACATGGTCTGTTATGAAAGTGAACATGGTCTGTTATGAAAGTGGTCTGTTTAGAACAGGTCTGTTATGAATGGGTCTGTTATGAACGTGGTCTGTTTTGAATGGTCTGTTATGAGTGGTCTGTTATGAACGGGTCAATTTTGAATGTGAACCGGCTGTCCATGACTTTGAGGAAAATGAAGCTGCAGGAGCTGATTTTTCAATATTTTTGCTGGCCCATCTAAACCATTTTGTGTTCGAAATTGAAGTTAACTACCCACAACATGAAGTGCCTAAAAACAAGAACTCCTAAACTTGCCGTTTGTGAAAGGAAAGACCTTGGGCCCGTAAAAAACAGACAACCAAACGTTTCTAACCATTTAAAAATCCAAACTACAAATCTAAACAATACATTACAACATCACACCATTACATTATACATTTCTTCTTGAGGGGTCTGTAACTTTAATAGGATGTACCAGGGGTCCGTGACCCAAACATGTTTAGGAAATGCTGTTCGAGGTGATCCTGCACCATTGTGGATTGAACTGCAGTGAAAGTCTGTTCCACCCTTGAAAAAAACGTTATTCACAGATCGGGCATGATCCGCGCTACGTGTTTGATCTCCGTCATCTCGAGATTTCAACAGATACATTCACATTTCCTTGACCTTCAGGAAAAACAGTCGTGAGTTAAAACTGTGCAACAACTATACTGTCATAAACAAGTATACTTTTCATCAGCCCAGTATCACCTTGTTGGTGGTTTAGCCTGTTTCCGCTGCCGACTTGTGATCCATCTCCAACATCTGTGACATGTGACCGACATTAAAATCACAAGTTTCGTAGATACTGTACACGCATGTTCTATGCAAGTCAATTGCTTTTTACGACACTTACGACACCGTTTCTTACATTTGTACATTTGTTTCTTTATCTTAAATCAGTGTGATCAATCAGTGCTACAGGCACGCGGATTTTTATGGCCCGCGAGCAGAGCCGGATGAAAGGGTAGGGGGGCCCGGGGCAATTTTCACTGAAGGGCCCCTATGACGAAATTCATGACGACAACGCTTGTAAAATTTATGTTTTCGCTGATTCGCAACGTTCTTGTTTGCTTTTTCCGGTAGTCGATTATGTGACTGCCGTATTAACTCGCTTGTTAGTCGCCTTTGATTGTAAGCCGCACGAAATGATGTAAAAAATTAATGTAGGCTGGCCTTGATCGTAAACCGCACTTGAATATAGATTACCTACGGAATGGGATATTTCGGCGATGGACGTTTCGGCGATGAACTTTAGATCAACCTTTTTACTTCCAAATTTTTGAACTTACCCACAGTGTCAACCCTGCTCAGTTGCTCTAGGAAAATTTCTACTGTTGGCATTCATGGCCAAGGTGGCCAAGAATATTTGTCAGACGTCCATAGACAAAGCTTAGGCCTACTTGGCATGTGAGTTGGAGTTTGGCTTTGAACAAACTCTGGCATCCCGCTCCGCCAAACGCGCGTTCGCTTTCGCTTTCGCCCAGAGGCAATCTCTGGCACCCCGCTGTTGGAACAGGAAGTCGCACTCCAGGAGGCAACTGTTGGCAAAGGATTGGAAGCACAGTACGAATATGTTCGCACACCGACAGACAGAAACAACGAATATACTCTTAAATTAGCTGTGAAATGCAATCAGAATAACCACGCGAACGCTGAAGCAGTAATTGCCGTCCAGGCTTAACTTTTGTGTAAACCCTCAAGCGCCTCATGCCAGCAAAAAGAAGCGTCACAAGCCACATTTCCTTCCGCACATGGTCACAGTCGCACTAAACTCTTCCAAACTACCGGAGGAAGAGAAACCACACCTGCCCTCAGGATGACAACAAAAATGCTTATCAAACAAACATCCTTTGTAGTTTAACCATTGAAGCATTTCAAAAACAGAATTTTTTCATATAAAACATCTGCGACCACCATTGCCGAAACGCCCCGTCACCGAAACGGCGTCGCCGAAACAGGGACGCCGAAATGTCTTAGACCCGGTTGCGTATGCCTCTGAGATGCATTCGCGACGTTCGCGTACCCAGTTTTAAGGCATTAATACATAAAATATGCATAACCAAACACAAAACAGACGTTAAAACTCGTCAGAAACATCGATACAATAATTCCACTCTTTAGAAGCATTTACTTTCCCCGTAATTACAATGTCGTACATTTGTTTCTTGTCAATAAAACCGATCATTTTAGGGCAACAGTAAAATCTTTTCAATATTTTGTGCATGCTGCTTGGTTATCGACCCTTTTCAGAAGAGATTTTTAATGAATATGCAGCTTAGGCAATGTTTTTCCAGAGCCAAGCTTCTCCGACTGAAAAAAGCCAGAAAAAGCCAGATTTTGTCTGGCTTTTTTCATTTCCAAAACAAGCCAAAGGTGTTCAAAAAAGGCAGAATTCAAAATCTGGCTTCAAAAAAGCCAAATTGGCAACCCTGAATCCCAGTATCAATGATGCTTCCACTACTACAACTGCCATCTGTTTATCACAATTCCTCTTGTGACGGATGTGCACGTGATGCTGAAGAAAATCGAATGCGAAAGAAGAGTTGGTCGACAAAATGTAGCCAAGGAAAGACTGAGCGTGATCTATACCTTTCGATAAAGCAAAGAAATAAAAAATGTAAGCGGCCCTGATTGTAAGCCGCATGAAATGATGAAAAACCTTCATAAGCCGCAGCTGACAATCGAATAAATACGGTTCTCAACTGCACAGAGAGTTAGCTGCGAGAAGAGAGTTTATGATATAAACGGTACAGTGTATGCTTACTAGAAAAAAATATTTCCACAGGCTAGAGAGTGACTCGGCAAGAAACAAGATTCACCCGAACAGTAAGCAGAAATAAGAGATTACAAACAAAACACCGGAAAAATAACATGTCAGTATGGCTAGCCAGGCTGAATGTGAAAGGTGCTTCGAAACTTAAATCGTGATTTTCGTTTTCAGGAGCTCTGGTTAACCCCACTGGTTTAACGTTGCCGCTTTAAAAGCTCTGCTGGAATAAAACGTTTCAGTCGCGGTGTTTTAGCTAACACTGCCAGATTCTTGCGCTTTTTCTCTTCAAAAATTTGCCGTTTTCAGCTGCTGATGGTATTACAGATTTCGGCATCTCGCTAGCTAAACACTGCAATTTCGTTTTCTGCTCTTTCGTTCCACAAATCGACTGATGAAAAACCTTTTCTGATGGACCAAGCAGACGCAATTATTTGTTATGTTTATGATGAAACGCAAGGATAGTAGGCTACTGTAGCTATCGGAATAAAAGTGCGTTTCCACCACTGGTTATCCTTTATGACGAAACAAAGGTCCCAGTTCGGCTGCGGCTACCTCCAGACGCCACAAGAAGTTAGGGAATAATTGATACTGAACAGCAACCACAACAGAACTAGCTTTGCTGCTTAAGCACGCATATAGTATCGTTTTCGTAACATTTGTGCAGCAGGCGTGATGCACGAGTAGGTAAACCCATGCCAAAAGAACGATTATTAGGAAAAGTTGCAAGCAAAATTCAAATATACTGTATTTGCACTGAACAAAACCAAAAATATTTACATTCAGTAGTGATTACTAAAACTGGCAAAAAGCCAAACTTGCAGAGAAATCATTAATCATACTCAGAGCAACATCGCAATATTGAGTTGTATTCTTGTGTCTCTTTTGAATCACGACAAATTTTCAAACGAATGTTTTATTTAAAATAAATAAATGTCATCACGGGAGGCCCCCTTGGAGCGCAATTGCCCCCGTTGCCCCCACACCCTTAATCCAGCCCTGCCCGCGAGCTTTCTCAGCAATGTTTGTTATGTGTATATTGCAGAAGATAATTTTAGTTAGAACAGCCATAACATGCTTTAATAAAAATGTACTACATTAACAAAAATGTACTACATCAACGGCGTTAGACTAGAGTGTAGAGAGATTCTGGAATTTAATCAGCAAAGATATGCTTCCCAAACTGAAAGGTTTCGCAGCGATGTTTGGAGCACAGTTTCTGCCATGAAGCAAGTCATATCTAAAAACAGAAATCGAATTGCACGCCAAACGCTGAACAATAGTCTCAGACTAATTGCTATAACTAACATACTGAGTTTGACATAGGAACGGTAGTGTCAGAAAAGCCTCGGCCACAGGTATCCCACTGATAGAGATTAGCTACTGTAGTTCAGGTGTTCTTTGATTTGTGGTGCACTCGGTTTATGTTGTTTCCAGTTCACGAAGGCGCTCGTGTAAGCTACGTGAAAAAAGAGTGTCAAAATGCCATGTTTGGTGCGCAATACTGTTTTTTACATGTTTTTCATTTATTGTGTGTGCAGTGAGTCCTGTGCGGAGCTGGTTAATCCGCGCGGGTTGCGGGTATCCGCATTTGCAGAGCGGGTGCGGGAACCCGCACTGCCATGCATGCGGGTGCGGGGCGGGAGTGGGTTGTACTTGGTGCGAGTGCGGGGCGAACAAACACTCCAGCGTTCATTTAGCTACTGTATCTTGTAAATGCACCATCCCATGGTCAGTGGCAGATCGATGGTGTACAGTGTGGGACAAATGCCTCTGTCCAAACGGCTGTGGCGCCCTGTTGAAATGGCGCCCCTCTGATGAAAATGCGCCCCTTTTGGCGCCTATCTAAGGAGAAACAGAGAAAATACTTTAAACTAAACAATGCTTTACACTTCGTTGAACTTCCGGATTTACGTGACAGACTTTGAACCAGCCTCTTATCAATTAGAATCAACTTTGTCGTTGTTTCGTGATAATACTCCTGTTCCCTTGTTTCTTTTTCGCGTGTGAACTGCCCAGCAATCAAAAACACGATTGCTTTCGCTAGTACAGTTCTGGACTTTGCGCTGTGCTGTGCAAAAGTGGTCTCTTTTGTTGCAACCTTACAAGTTCATATTTATGGCAGCCTTGAAAGTAAAAGCAGTAGTGAAAATAGAAATACAACAAACATGGAAAACTTAAAACTGGCGCAAGATTTTAAAATGCAAAACGAAAAACCAGTTTCAGGTTTGCTACCAGTGCAGTCCGTGAACCCGGAGTATACGCCTGCGTCATAGTTTTGCAACACTAAGGAAAGTGGATGAGTTTCTTGTGGGAAATAATGCCCCTGATTGAACCATAATGTAACGTGTGAAAAGCTATAGCAACATATGTACGTTAGCAAACAACTTGCCGCTATCTGACAAAAATGCATTGAGCGTGCCTGTTTTTTTGTCATAGACCGAATTTTTTTAATTACAGAAAAAAGTCAATTCGGTCTTAATGTCCGAAAAGGTAGGCTAGTGAAGTGACTACAGTAACGGCAAGCGTTAATACTATTACGGGACAAATGACTGAAATGTTTTAGCGAAAAAAAAGCAGGAGCGTGATCCAATAGCTCATAGAATTATGATTTAACATTGCAATTCTGCAACACGTCACTCCGTCTACGGGGACAGCGCAGCGTAGCATTAAATCACTACGTGGCAGCACGTCGCTCCTCAACAACAATGGTACTCAGCAGTCAGCTATAACGCAGAAACTTCGAAAAAAAAGCAACTATCTTCAGCTTGGTGGAACGAATAATTGGCAATACGCGGTAATGACAATTTTTGCTCAACGGTTCAATAAGTTGGGGGGGTGACGGCGCTTTTCGCCTCCCTTGGTTACGCGCTTGGCAACGGTAACTGATGGTCATGTGGTTTTGATCCTTTTGTTGCAAGTGCAAGCCCGTAGACAGCTCACACCGGCCACGTAAAGACAAATGTGACATGGTTAGCGAAATCTGCAGCCGACAGCAAAATTTGTAGCTTTTTAGTTAGGTCTTTCCGCTTACCTCACGTACATTTGAGCAAAGAAGCAATCGTCTAGTGCAAATTTTAATTTTTTCACTGGTGTCTATCGCCAGATCAATAGCATTGGGGGTGGCTTTGAGCTTGATGGGGAGGATTCACAGCAGTATAAAAAATTGGAAATTGACTTTATCAGGGAGACTACAGCTGAGTTTGGAGGTATTGAGTGTGAATTTCAGAGTCTCAGACCGCCTGCCCCTACTTCTTTTGAACAGTGTCGAACCTTTTCGTCTTAATCTGGACGAGTGGGATTGATGTTTTTCCTTCACATCAGCAGTCCAATTCCAAATATGTGAAACAGTATTAAAAACTTGATTGAAATTCTGCTTATATTAGTGGCATTTAATGAATCTTGGGGCAATATGCCTTCAGGCCCAGTGTGAATCTATCATGTGATTAAGAGATCGTTCAACACGATAGACAGCAGAGCTTACCTAAAATGAGAGCAAAGTCGTAGCAAATGCCCTACATTTATTTTTTGTTGTTGAATTGTCGCTTCAACACCAAATATGCTTTCCAGGTACATGTCACTGCACAAGCTTTATCTGGAAATGTGATCTTCATTTTGCTATTTATTAGGCTCCTAGCTTGGAAATTGAGTTGTCACTTCCTAGTGCAAGGAAAACCATTCTACAGTACTTCTAAGCAGGTCGGTAATACGTTGCAGACATTGTTTTTATGATTTGCAGATATCCAAAACAGTGTCAAACATTAGCACGCAGCATGCCTTAGGGCAGTGGTCCTCAACCCCGGGCCAGGAACCAGGAACCAACCAGGCACCGTGAAATTACAAAACGTTTGCTGGTTGTGACACCACTCGCCTTCTGGGCATGTGATTAGTCGATTCTTCTCATGGCAGCGCTGTTGCGAGTGTATTCTTGGGCAGCGATAAAATTGTCAAGCATTGACCGGTCGTCTGTTACAAAAGGGTTGGGAACCACTACTTTAATGTATATCTTTCAAAATTTTAATGTAGATATAAAAGATTGTTTGCGACATCCACAGTGTTCTCAGTTAGGCTATGTGTAGCTTGTGAAAAATGGGACCTATCTTTTAGGACCTGCATCAAACATTTGTGAATTAATGATATAAGGCGATTTTCAACGGTGGTGTTTCTATGAAAGATCGCATAGTTCGACCAACAAAAAAATATTTTCTCGTCCTAGAAAAAGAAACCACTTTTGTGTGATACCCAAAGACTGTCACATAGAACCTGGGTTTTCAAACAAGTGGAAAAGTAGACTTTTTGGTTCCACTCTATTTGACTGCCCCCCAAACGCCTGGTCTAGATCCGCCACTGCCCATGGTGTAGGGCAATGCATCTCAACACAGGTGAAGGAGCAGGCAATTTTGTCGGGGTGCAAAGACCATTTTGCCCAATATTCTCTAAAATTGCCTAGAAAACTTTTATGTGACAAACCTTCTCCCTAACATTTTCTGTGGCGGCTGGTATATTATATTTTTCTCTACTAAAATGTCGTAGAATTGAAAATAGAAAACTTGGTACTTAAATTTGTTTTTTAATAACTCAACTGAAAAAAGTACGCTAGGCTGTGCAAGAACTTTGTCAGAAGACAGTTCTCGCTCAATGTTCTTGAGCAACTGCCTCACAGTTCCGAAGATTGGTGTCCCATTCACATTCCAGCTGTTGCTGTCAGCAAGGAACTTCAGACTTAGCTGAGGTAGGCCTAAAGCTGCTTCCTTGTCTGAAGACATATATGTGATATATTTGGCATGTATTGTACGACATTATTTATATTCTGACGATGCCGTGAGTCTCACAACACTGCTTTTGTATTATGCAACAAAACGTACGGAAAAATGCGTTTATCCAAACACTGTAGTTAAAATTGAATGCAAAAGCTTTTCTGTACTTGTCTGGCATGGAATCTACTAATATGAATTAGTTGCTCTGCAGCACAGTCGATTATCTCTTTTTACAATTAATAAAGCAAATAAATGACATGCCTTCTTTTGCCAAAACTTTCTGGTGAGTCATTACTTACCAATTCTCACAATCTGAAACACGAATTTATTAGAAACAGTTGGATAATTTTATACATATTTAATGTGTTTTATATGACATAATTAATAGCAAGTATAATTCCAATAATACTGTTAGCAAAGTCAAACTTCTTTGTCCAATTTTTTGAGATTTTGCCCACATTGTTGACAAATAGAAACTTTCACCCCTTGCTCCTACACTACTGATCTCAACCACTTGGTCGCGACCCAAAAGTGGGTTGCCCTAATATTATCATTCATTTTCCCAGTCTGTTATACACAGGTGTGTATTATGCACTGGTCTGTTGTGAACGTGTTCTGCTATGAACGGGTCTGCCTTGAATCTGATCTCTATGAATAGGTGCCTTCTTTCAACTTCAGCGTGCAATCAATTTATTGAAAGTGCATATCCAAAAGTATTTTGAAGTCATCAGATTGTTTTACACATTTAGCAGGACAAGGATGTGAATTATTGATGAAAAAAAACGATTCCCCTTCATGTGAGCTCCTCAGGCAATAAAGTCATTAATAGAATGATAGAGTGTTTTAAATCACATTGTTACGCAAAAAAGTATGACAAGTTACCTTGCTGCTGTTTTTCATTAGGTAATTTTTGTTTACTGCAACAATCTGTTTGGTTGACAACGTCCTTCGACATAACTTTGATGTCACTTAACTATAATTGAGACCATGGTACTACTGGGACAGACACAAAGAGATAACCGACGATGTTTGTAGAAATGGAGCCAAAATCACTAGGTGCAAAAACAAATCATTCGACCAGAAAACTGCTCTGCATCAAAGCCGTGGCCAGAGGGGAGCGCTAGGAGCATTTTATTTATTCCTTTTTTGCTTAGAAACTGAGTTTTTTTATCCGCTGAAAGTCTCCCGTTTCCGCACCAAATAATAAAAATTGGTCATTTTGTCGTCGAGCACCTCGTGTCAATTCTAGCACACGGTATGGAACAAATGTTCACGACGAAACATGGGTTGCAGTATACACCATAAAACTTTAAAGCCTTCCAAGTGTGACCTCGAGCCTCATGTCTTCGAGGGACGAGATGCCCGAAAGAAACGATTCTCGATGATCCATCTAGTTTTCCACTCAATGAAAATTATTTTGATTCTCAAAAATTTTACACATAAGCCAAACATAGGAAGAACAGGGGCCCATTCTGGCCCAGTATGTCTCCACAACCGCAGGCTACGTTTTTTATAGATAGACGGAATCTGTTTAGCAAATATTAACTTTAACTTTAGTTTTTTATTGTTACTTCTGAGTATCAAACAGTACTTGTACGATTGCACTGTGGTTACCTTTGTGCTTTCAGCTTGGATGGTAGTTAAATACTGCAATCACACTTTTTGGAAAAGCAATGTTTGATAATGTAATGTGCAGTTTCTTCAGTTTCAGGTAAAAATGTGTGAAAGTGACAATAAAAATTGGTTTCAATGTCATTCCTTCTAAACTGAGCTGAGCATAAAACCGAAAACCATATGAAAGTAGCTCCTTCTGATAGGGATAATAATAAAAAACAACACAAAGCTAATGTTATCAACAACAGCTTGAGAATTGAGCCCCAACAATGGGATTGCCTGAGGTGCCGGGAGTTAAATGCCTCAGGAAGGTGAAGCTTCGTCTGCCAAGTCGTTGCGAGAGGAAACTGGTCACGAGCAGCCTTTTTGATGGGAGGAATGGAATTAGAAGATTTTAACGATGATTTTTAAGAACTGCACTAGAAGTAAGGGCTGATGAATTTTACGTTCCAACTGCACAGGTCACGTCATAGTTAGCACGCAGCAGCATTGAATGACTAATGTCATCAAACTTATAGTCTTCATACTGGCGTCATTAAACCACAATTGGCCGTGAAAGGCCGTTATTACGAAGTTGCGTGATAGTTCACTGTCAACCTTTCTTTGTTTATTTTTGTGTTTTAATCATGAAATATAACAAATTGAGGAGGTAATCAGATTTTGGCAGAATAATATAAATCATGAGCAGATATTTAATTGGCGTTAGTTGGTTTTAGGCTGTGGCGATAGCAGTTTTCAGTTCATACTGCTTGTTACTGTAGTCTGCGTGCTTCCTCTAATCTTGCTTGGTCTTTTTCATAATTTCACCCGGGGTTGCGGAGTCGGAGGTAAAATATCCGACTCTGACTTTCCAAAATTTCCGACTCCGACTCCCTACTCCGACTCTTTAACATAAAGGGAATGAAATTGGGATGTTAAAATTAATGGAAATCGCGGTACACAGCAAGAAATCCCTGTTTCAACAAAAGTTTCAAAAGAAATTGTACCAATTCAACAGGAATTCCCAATTTAGGAGTGTGATGCAAAAATTGATCTAACTAGGCATCCGGAGTCGGAGTCGGACAAAAAAATACGACTCAGACTCCCAGTGTTGTTAGGATTCCGACTCCAACTCCACCCAAAAAACTCCGACTCCTTACGACTCAGACTCCGGCTCCGCAACCCTGATTTCACCTGCAAGCTTTTGGTTCCTATTTGTAGGAGTGAAGATTCATAATTAACGCGAGATCGATTTCTTCGTAAAACACTTTGTGAACAGATTTGGCTGCTTTGCCCTTGTGCTACATTGTCACTGAAATGCGGATACGTGCAACGGAATCCGAGTACAGTGATGAAAGCAGAGCACGGTAGAAAGACGCCTCGAAAGCTCAACAGCAAACCTAGGGCTTTTTAGTCTCAATATATCCGAACAATATAAATTTAAACACAAAAGAATCTTAAGATAAACAGAAAAAGTTAAACTGCCCAAAAAGAATCTTGAACCAAACATACCTAGTATAGGAGAAGAGACTGACAAGCATACACTTCTTTCGTGGACGCATGATTTAACAGACACTTCTATATCGACTGATACGGAAACGTTCCTTCTCACATTCGTGTCTTTCCATTGCAGTTTAGAATGAATTGCTTGACACGATGTTAAACCTTCAAGATCTCCTTCCTTAGAATCTGGGTCAAGTTCAAGGGCACTGGAGTTCTCGCCGTACGTCGACAAGCGAATCGAGTATTTTTCACTACCTTGCCTGTAGAACGAGGTGCTATTGATGCTGAAGTTTGCATTCAAGGCAAGTTGACACAACGGTTTGATTGCATGTGTATTTGAACATAGAATGATTTGGTCACAACGCAAAAATATTAGAAGTTTGAGAACTAAAGAATTATCTAAAATACTTTACGGTAAGAAAAAATTTCACGCAATGCACATTAAACATTTTAGGAAAAACACTGAAAATTAACCTCATAAAAAACTCGGTTGGAGATAGATCTACGGGATTGCCTTGAGCATTAAATATCCAACAGTCCAAATGGCTTTCGGCTCCAGTTTGAGTATCCGACTTCCGTTTGCAAATCAGCCATTTACGTATTTTTCCTCTCCGTGAAGGAAGTTTAATGTCAAACCCTAAAAGCCTTAAAAAAACAAAGTGTTAGAAGCAAAAGATCTTTTAACACTGAAGGTGAAAAATAATGCGAAACAACAGGTAACACTTAACAATTTGATTTTAGCAAAAAAACTGATTACCTAGGTAAAATAAAAAATACGAAAAATTATTAGGTGTTTTCCAATCTTTAAATTTGTTTTTCATTTTATTTAACATCAAATGCTTCATTTGTAGAAACGCATTGCCCGCAACTAAATCTTCGAGTAAATTTTACTTTGAAAAACTCCTTATGGTGAAATCAACCGTTGTCTCATCCTGGTGGATAATATTAGCGATTGTGCGCCATTCCCTTTTATCTTCTTTCTTGCGTATCTATAGCAAAAATCACAAAAACAAAGGAGGTACCAGTTATATGCTTACTGCGTCAAATTCTTAAGTTGCAGCAAAAAAGCACCTTCAAAACCCAGTGCAGTTCACTCATTCAACTTATTATGTGCAACAAACCCGCAGTTCGAAACCACTTATATTTAACAAAACTTGCGTCATGCGATAAGCTTTAACAATATTGAACTTTTACCTCAATAGTCCTCGGTTCATCTGATACGAAGCAAGTAGGTAAACTGACTTGGACATCCTTTGAAAAACTTAGACCACTTGGCTTCGCTGTCAGTTGAGGTGTGAAAAATCCCTTAGAAATGAGGACAGAATAATTACACATAACGTTACAATTACATAGCATCAGTTGCTGTATTTCAGAGATCTTTTACAATTATCAGATGTCATGTTATAAAAAATTCAAATGTGGTAAAACAAGCAAGATCTTTTGCAAAGAGTGACTTTGTTCCTATAATTTTACATACTCCACAACTTGCTTTAGTGATTACGTACTATGACATCTGATAGTTTCCTAATAGCACTAATAAAAAAAAACGCCAAGTGTTACAGTTGTTTGAGCACGCGCCACCAATGTTGGAAGACTGTTTGATTCCTGGTCGGGTCACACCGACGACTTGAACGAAACTTGCGGCCTGTCCAGCCTCGTGCTCAGTGTTAATGGGAGAGTGCAAGGGAACAGTTCACACGCGGTGCTACCATTGACTCGCCACCAGTGCAGATTCACTGCGAAAGTTGTCGCGTGGCCCACAGTGCAAGCAAGTGCAGTGGGTGCCGCAGACCACTCATGACACTCCGTAAAGAGTTCAACACCGAGAACTGAACTGAGCTAAAAAAAATTAATGCTCATGATTTTATTTGACTAGGTCTATCGCAATCGTTTTGCTATCAATTTCATGACATCTATGTCTCACAAGCAGCTATTTTTGTCGTGTTATCTGCAAAAAGCAGTGCATAAACGTTCTGCCTAAACAATTTTTTCCAACACACGAGGACTACCTTTGGAGATAGTGTCAAAATATTTGGCCAATCGCAAACATTACGGCAACATTGAAGGAATTCAATCTGACAAGAATAAAGTAACTTGTGGTGTTCCCCAAGGCTAAAATTTAGGACCTAACTCTTTCTGTTTTGTATTAATGGCTTACCTATTACATTCCCTTTTGAAGCAGTTCAGGTTCATTTTCATTATACTCGATTTGTACTCCTTGGGGAGTGCCACGAGTGGTCTGCGGAGCCCATTTATGCTTGCGCCTTGGGCCACACGGTTACTTTAGCTGTGAATGCTGCATTGATGCAGTCTCGTCGCCACAGGGGGGAGCTTTGGTGGGCTTGGCCCCAAAACAATGCTCCAAGACCCCAAATTGAAATATGAGACACTATAAATCAATGGAGTTTTTTCGATCTTTAGAATGTCAAGCCCCTGCAAAAAAGTAAAACCCCCCTACTGAAAACTTTCTGGCGACGGTTCTGCATTGATGACGAGTCAATGGCAGCTTAGCGTGTGAACCTTTCCCTTAAAACTATCTTTAACGCCGAGCACGAGGCTGGACAGGTCGCAAGTACAGTTTTCCAACAGTTGCAATCAAAGATAGTGGTGCCAATATATGATTTGAAAACGGAAACATATTGCAAAGCAAAATCCAAATTCCTGTACAGGATCGTTGGAAAATGAGCAGCGAGCTACTTTTAGAAGTCTTGTCACGCGGACAAAACCTGGCTTGTGACTCATGAAAAATTTAAACACTTTATAGACAAAATTCCTGAAGAAAAGCATGTGGCTGTCAAACCTGATATCAACACATCTGCTTTCGTACATTTGTATGGTTACGAGAGAAGGACGTCAACAATAGGAAAATCTAATGCTTACCTGTTGTTAAACTCTGAAACAAAGCCGGCGTTTCATGCAATTGACAAGACAACAGAAGGTTTTCATCATCAGGCAAATGGCACGAGACAGTAGAAGTGTTCACCAAACACGCATAATTACATGACGTGGAGATAATGTCATTGAGAAAAATCAAAGGTGATAACAAGCCAGGTGTGCAACGAAGTGTAATAAGAGCGAACTGAAAAACCAAGCAAAGTATACTCAATCTATTATTAATTCATACATGGCCAAACGCTGCTTCATACACTTTTGGAAAGAGATTTGACGATTTTTCATTTTTAACATTGGGTGTCAATTTTTCGTAACTACGATGATTTTTCATCATTTCTGCACTAATAGTTATTAAATTAAAAATCGTAGGATCTGATCTTCTTCGTCGTTTGAGCGAGTTGCTATTGTCCACTGCTAGGCCGCACTGGATCTCGGGGCAGGTGTTGAGCAACCATTGGATTGCCTCATCGTCCAGAACCGTCAGGCCGTGCAGTACATGGGGAGGTCGATGGATTGGACATTGGAGGACAACATGGTTGACCGCTTGTTCTTCTGTGCCAAACTCACAGACCGCAGAGGATGCCATACCCTATTTGTACAAGCAGGAGCGAAAACGTCTGACACCGGAGCAGAGGTGGTTGAGCCGGACCCCAGGCTCTTCTTGGGAGAGTCATTCCAGGAGGGTGGGTGCCGGTGTCCGGGATGAAAGTACGGAGTCTCATAGTGTTCTCCAACCATTCTGCCTTCCATTTGTGATCCGCCCAGTGCGCCGCACGTATGTTCTGAGTTGTTATCAGATAAACTGAGTTGTTGTGCGGCGGGCACAAATGGGTGTCTCAATTTGAGATCCCGTGCATTCGCACTCGGTGGTAAAGCGGAACTCGCCGGTTGTTGAGTCCTGCTTCAGTGCGGAATTTATCCTCGAACCTCGGGAAGGATGGATTGTGACGTCATCGATGTTAACTCCGCGCCAGGCGAATCGGCCAAAGAGAGCTCTTACTTCCATGTGCATGGAAATCACTTATAAGTGTCGCTTGCTTGGTCTTTCCCTTCTTGCTTTGGCCGACTTTGCTCACATGCAGCGGTCGCGCTAGCGCGACTGCTACAGTGCACACTGGACAGGTGAGCACTGAGTGGAGCAGGTGTCCAGGCTCAATATGGCACCCTTGCTAAAGACAATATGGCTCCTTTGCGATGAAGCTCAGCAGGTTGGATGCCTGCGAGAACAGGAAGGTTGTTCGCTGGTGTAGGACGCAAGCATCCTGTTACGGTCACTTCGAGAGTTGCTGTGATTCCTCTAGGCTTCTTCGCCGATTGGTGTAATCAAGGGTGCCTCGCGACCCAATGATTTAAAGTAGTTCAGTCACTTTCTTAAAGAAGACAAAGTTGATTTGTTAAGGCACAAGGTCGATTGACTTTTGTCTGTGAAAAGGCACAAGGCCGATTTACTGTTTTTTTCCTGTGTAAAGGCGAAAAGCCGCTTGATTGTATTTACGCTGTAAAGGAACAAGGCCGATTTACTATTCTCGTTTCGTGTGGAAGAGGCATAAGGCCTGTTCGTACGGTAAAGTCACTGGTGCTGTGATTTTAGAAAAATCACGACTGCTTCGCTGAAGTGAATGATTTGCGACACTAATGGTTTATGATCAGTGTGTGATTAAACGAGCACGAATGATAGTAGGCGAGTAGTTGTGCATTTTTCATTATCACTGAGGAGCTTACGTAACAAAAGGTTACACATCCAGTCACAAATCGCAAAGCATCGTTGATGGCAGGGTCAATGAGGTGGGAATGTGAGCACTGCGGCGCCAGACAGGAGAACAGTACTCTGCTGTTGAATGTACCAGGGCTAGGGGGGCTATTCGCAGCGTTGTTGCTCCAGCACCCCAGCCAGAGCCAACAAGCAGCCTCAGGCGTGCGACGCGTGATGTCAACTCTTTGTGAAGTGACTCAAGGTGTCGGCGATACGTGAGCGACTTGACCAACGTTGTTCCGAGGTAGCCTATATG
>JGI24159J19872_10006075_pt1 | contig 15683 bp, 8 predicted proteins | sample Ectturendosymbi4_FD_19872 | JGI IMG/M metagenome (IMG submission 19872) | reverse complement strand
TAGAAAATTCCTCGTAGATTTCTTGATGGCTTGTAAGCCTGTCTACAAATGCTGTAGAATTTTGTAAATGCATTTTTTGATTTGGAAAATATTTCAGCTGCCCAATTTCAAGGTCTCTTTCCAAAACCTACTGTAAATTTTCTCTCAGTTTTGATATCACGAAACATACTTTCTGCTGTCTTCCCAAACAAACACCTTGTAGTTGTTTGTTTAGTGCAGGGGTCTCCAAACTCTTTATCTGGGGACNATATTACACAACAGTTCGAGGGCAGGACATCTTACGTAATGTGATTGTTTNGGGATATANTACATTTCACCAAATCAACAAGTTTTTCGTAAATATAGTACATTTTTTCACTTGTGACAAAATGTTTTCGCGGGTCGGATGAAACGGCTTCGCGAGCCGGATTTGGCTCGTAGGCTGTTGTTTGGAGAGGAGACCCTGGTTTAGTGCATTGAAGTGCAGTGCAAAATCTTTCAAAAACATGAGGTTGGCAAGCCAGACTATATCAGCGAGCTGTGGACTTCCTGCCTTTTTCATTCATAAACAACCTAATTTCATCTAAGCAGGCTCAGTCCTGTCAACACGGGGGACTTAGCTTCCCCAAACAAAACTCCAAGCCCCCCAAATTGAAGAATAAAACACTATAAATTAGTGGAATTTTTGTCAAATTTGAATGTTAAGCCCCTCCTGCACGAACGTAAAGCCCCATTAACGACTTTCTGGCGACGGTTCTGAGCAGGCTACAAATTTCTCCAGGACGCGTCCTCTGCTCAGACACCGGACATTATTGTGCATTCGTAAACATTTATACTGTGTATGAGCCCTCAAGAAGTGTTTGAAACTGTTGACAGTTAAGAGCACGAGGCATGATACAATTTTCTATTTTTGTGACGTCTCTGAGGACATTGTCAAATTATTTGCTGCTTTCCTTGGCACAAGGAGCTTCTAGATGTATAATTCAGCGGAATAATTTAGCGGAACTGAATGACTTGATGTTACAAACAACTGCACGAAACAGTGTCTTTTCTGGTGGCTGTCCCAGTCTTGGGAGAAACCTGGCCCCACGTAGCTCTACCTATCTGCTAACGAAGTCTGCACTGGAGCGGCGATGCGCGTGCCCACAGAGAGGGCTGTGCGTGCCACCTCTGGCACGCGTGCCATAGGTTCGCCATCACTGGTCTAGGCTATTACGAACGATTTTTTTGATTCAGGCAGTGGCGTAACTAGGGGGGCAAGGGGGGGCGTCTGACCCCGGGTGCAGCGTTTTGGAGGCGCTAAATTGAGGTCGGAATGTTACGTAATAATTACGAAATGCCAAATGTCAACGGATGCAATTAATTACGATTAAAGAATATGTCGAATGCTAGCGACTGCTACTCGATCACAATGCTTCCTAAAGCGAATATTCATGAACCCTGGCGACGTTTTACTGTAAGGTGCAGCTACTGTCTCTAGCAATCAGCGCCGGCTTGTGGGTTGCCTGACTGTGGCGTCAGAATGCTTTCAGATCACCAGGGTTGCGAACTTTCCAACTTCGCTCTCATCCTGTAACTGCGTCACATATAGACGGGAATGTAGCTGGTGTTTACAGTGCATGTAGTATGCTGCTGCGCATGCTGTTAGAGCAGCGATGAAACTTACAGTATGTTGTTAGGACAAAAAATCTGACGTTTAGGAAAATTTTTGAGATTTGACGGTTTGACAAACGTCATGTTGCAATGGATGTGATGTGGTTCTGAAGGTAGTTATGAGTTTTATTCGTGGAATTGAAAAGTTAAATCAACGGTGGCTACTCTTTCAAGATTCTAATTGAAACTGGGCAGCAGCGCTGAGTATATTTGCCACATATATTTAGTTATAATCGCTAACTATTCAGTTACTGGTGCATGCGTTTTATATTAATTCGACGTATAAACTGAGCATCTCCATGGACATGCTTATCGATATTCAGGTCAGAAAATTGTTAACCTAGAAACATTGGCGCCCGCAAAATTTTTCCAGGGCGTGGCAACGTTGACATTTTGCTTACCTTACCAGATTCAGGTTGCAATTGATGCAATCCCACCGGACGTTCACAAAACTGCTTATCTTGTCTACACCACAAAGAAAATGCCCCATTTCGCGGCGACCGTCGCGAAAACGAGCTTTGATGGCAGATACAGCCAGGTATATGGCAATAATTTACACAATGGGCCATATACAGATTTTAAAATCAGGGTAATTCTTTTCAAGAAAACATTGCCATGGTCTTTAATGAAAGCAGCATGCCATGGTCCCGCTTCATTTTACGTAGAAGTGAACCTTTGAAGATTTGTTTGACTTTATTTTACGTAGCAAGTGCACTTTTGAAGATTGTGGCCATCGTATTCTTGCTAAATAAGGACTAACAGGAGAAAAACCCTTGCAAGTTTCGCGACCTACCTTTGCTGGCAAAGGAACAGACACGAGTGAACTGTAACCTTATCACTACATAACATCAGAAATATTAACCTGGCTCTTGAGCAGTGTGAGTGCCATACCGTCAAGCAAACTGTTGTTGCATGAATTCAACTGATCGGAATTAAGCTGCTGACTTACGGTTTTCTAGAAATTTTTGGTTCTTAGTCCCAATTTCTAGGGGCGGGGGATCTGCCCATTCCCCCGTGCGGATGGCCATGCCTAAAACGTCTTATGGACCGTCATTGGTCTTGAATTTTTCGTAGGTTAATACATGTGAGGTAACACATTTGAATTATATCAGTTTATTTGATGAAAAAATCGATAAATTTGCAGCAGCAAAGGCAAGAAAACTTTGTCTATAACGTTGGATAATTACACTTACAAGTAAAGCATTACATTACAGTATTTTTTTCTGTTAACGTTCCAGGGTATAACATCCAAGGAAATGTTTCAGTGGTATGCAATATTTATTTGTCTAATAGCTTTGCATAAAAACATTTGTCGTCAGTTTTTCATATTTATTTTTCTGTCTGTTCTTATCTTTTATGTATTCGTGAGTTTGCCTTCTGTCGGTCCCTCACGACGTTCTAAAACTCAAATTCTGGGAGTGCATGCTATAACCACCCTACAGGTCTTACCAGCTGTTGTTGTGACCACCAGGCCTGACGAGAAAGGGGAACAAGTGGGGTACGTTATATTCGGGGTCTTCAAGATGCTCTGACAAACCCCTGCTTCAGAAAACAAGGTGCAACTCTGGCCAATTTTATGTTGTGTTATCAGAAGATTTTTGTGCCCATAAAATTATGTCATTTAAATTCATGCAGATTCTTGCAGATGGTCGGGAAACTTTTGCCTAGTATTTACATTTTCATTCACTAATTCCTACAATTCGAATGTTTTGCCGCAATCAATCGTGACCAGAATTTTAAAGTGATGATAGCTTCACGCGAAACGATTAGATTCTTTACTCTACGATAGTTAATGATTTCCAAGTTTCAAAGGTCCTGACGTCAATTCCGTGACGTCACAGTCATATGAAACTTTCAGACGAGTCTAGATACAACGATATGCGGGCCCGCCCGACTCAGCTTTCGACGCTCTTTTACTCCCAACCAGGGCTGGATTAACCTTTGGGCAAACCGGGCAAATGCCCGGGGCCTCGCGCTTGCACATCAAAACACTCCTTTACTGGTTTTTCATGTTTTTAGGCTCTTCACCACGCGTCGAAATTGTAAAGCTTTTTGATTACTGCCTTTAGTATATGGGCTAAGGAAACTGACAACTTTGGCGTGTATAGTTTTTGAGTGACTTAACAGAATTGAACCAAAGAGCACCACACTTTATTACCCAAGAATTAGCTCGAAATCAATGCATCCATGGAGGTCCGCAGAAAGTTTTCCAGCGGGGGCAACGTCGAAATTTTGCTTATCACTTTCAGGTTGCTGACGATCCAATGCAAATTGACGTTCGCAAAACTCTTTACCCTTTCTATAACTCATTAGTCTGTGCTGGTTGGACCTCAATTCACAATCTTTTGTCTGAAATGTTTTCTACAATCTGGCTATCAGAAATGCTTTTTCTTTTCATAAACTGCCTAATATCCACTTTTTCGAGCACTTTCTACAAATAAGTCATAATTTGAGAATAATAAACGGCCAGAACAACATGAACGGTGAAAAAAAAAATAAATTGGACACTCTTGCAAAACTGTTTCAAGCAATGACAAGTAGAACGGAATATCGACAAGACTATCAGACAAATTGCTAAAGTTAGAACACCACGCAGGCTTAAAACGCTGAGCAGATGAATTACGAAACTCTCCACAGCAAAAATATAGCTTTGCAGTTCGCACTTAGTGCTCACTAAGAAATCAGAACTAAACTTTAACGGTAAAGACGTATTCCCACAAGTTTGCATAGACGTATTCTAACAAGTCACGTATTTTTATACTGNGTGAAAAAAGCCTACANAAGCCTCGATTGATTAAGCTATTCACTTGGGCACATTGATCACAGTCTCACACTAACAATGGATTTTTCAGACTTGTGGAAGCACTGCTACAGATTTACTCATGCTTCTTTTCACACAGTACAAAACTACACGTCGCTTACCGCTATCAGCATTCAGCAGTGTTACTATTTCGCTGCATTACCTGCCAAGATGTCTATGTTCAACAGTCACATATGTGACTATGCAGGGCTCTCATTCAGTGATTTCAAATAAACCCAGAATGCACACCAAAAAAACATATTCGTACAATACATACCCAGAAAGCTTGTGTTACAAACAAAAATATATCAGTGCGCTTATTTTAATTGAAGCGATTATCGAATATCGATTTAATTATCATTTCTCTTCCAAATTTTCTTCTGCAACGCAAACATTAACATTTGGACGACCTTTTTGCTGCTCAAAACGTTTTTCATAACGCTGGTAACATACTTCGTAGATGATATCTCTCANTAATTGCAGTAGTAGATTTCTTATTAAACTCGGAAATGATGTGCANTCTTGAACTGTAGCGGGATCTAAAATTCCACAAAAATATAATCCCAATGCCTTCTTCTTCTATCTAATTGAAATTTGTTTTTTAATTTGTATGCATAGGGAAAAATCGAAATTTAAACAACGCATAAGCTGAAACGTCGAATAAAACAATGTTTTCGATTATTGTGGCTGTTTTATCTGTCATAAAAGTCCTAACCCTTGTTTCACCAGTTTCTTCAACTGGCATTAGAGACAATAACATTATATATGTAACCCCGACAATGATCTTATATGAGGATATTAAGCCGATTGAAAACGTTCTGCTTCATCCGATATGCGTACTCTCTCACCTGATGTGCCCATGCAAACTCTGTAATATAAAGTTATCTTTTCATTATTGAACACGTTGAAGTTTCTGATGAATTTGTCACTTAAAAATAGATTTAACACGATTTTTCATAATTACACCTGGACACCCAGGTCGACTAAACCAAGCAGGTCTGGGTGAAAAAAAACGCAGTGGGGCCCTAGTCACACGCGGAAAAACGCTTACCACAGTAACTTGAGGTGAACATTTGAAGATTTATTGCTGTGTTATTGTTGCGCAATAAAGACCAACCGTAGAACAATCCGCTAGCAAGTTTCGCAACCTGCCTCGGCAGTCAAAGGAGCGGATATGAACGAACTGCGATCTCACCATTGCATGACACCAGAACAGTGAAACTGGCTCTTGTGCAGTGTCAGTGTCATACCGTAAAATAAACTGTCACTGCAGCAATCAAATGAATTCATCGGAACTTAGCTTCAGGTTTTCTAAAAGTTTTTGTTTCTTGGTCCCGATATCCAGGGGGTCAACAGGGTACTGTTCAAGTTGCTTTTGTGCGATATTTCGTTGAGAACACTTTTTCTAAATGGTGGACGTTTTGATCTGCGAGAGAGTGTAGACATAACTTTCCTCAATACATATGGAATGGGCGATTTGTGCAGTGAAGATGGTCAGAGAGTCTACGACAAAAAATATTGTTGGGTGGTGTCACGGTAGCAAAAAGATCTTTTTTTGTGATACAAAATTCTGTTTGAACAAATTAACCACATATGAACCACCTACATGGTCACCTCCAAATGTCTCTGAAATGTAGCCGGTCAAATCATATCAGTTTTGACGATTTTGACCGGTGCTCTGCAAAGTTGAAAAGAGGGTATGTGAAACGCTACGCAGTTGCGCTAAATGTTTAGGGGGCCTCGCGTTCATTTGATCCGGCCCTGCTCCCAACTCATTCTTCGCATCTGTGCTGCCACGAACAGACTGGGTGGGGGCTCCCAAACTGACTTTGTCCCCGAGCGCGGGAGACCCTAGGTACGCCACTGGATTCAGGTCACCTGCAACATGAACACGAAAGGCCAGACATGAAACGAAAATATTTGTACAGTGACAATGCCAATGAAAAGAAGCTCGTGTTAGCAACCTTAATTAATCAAGTGGGTGGTGGCACAAAAGCTAGCGTTTTACAATGGAACTCGTAATCGAAGACTCGGGCTAAGCCCGAGGAGCCCGACTGCCGGAGTCGCCACTGGTGAAGAGCATCACTCTGAATCAAATTATTACAGATAAGTAAATTATGTTGGGAGTTATACCTTGCTATAGCCTACCTTGCTAACAGCAAAAACAATGGAAATTATTGCGCAATATTAAAAACATACGATATGTAAAAAGTGGCTTGACGTGGACGATGGTGTTATCCTTACACCTTGCAGTACCTACAGTATCTGGATAAATTCGATTTTCTTTTTCCTGCTATAAGATGATGAAGGGATAACTCCAGCCATGATACTTCTCTGTGCAGCGCAGTATGTGCAGTGGAGATACGATTCAAACGAGATTATGATGGAATTGTTGCATCACATATGTGAAGTGATTTAATAGTACAGTAAAGTGCGTCATGATTGACTTGCTGTGATCGTAACCGCGCTTTTAGTCATGCTTCAGGCAAGATATCCTATGCTGTAAATTTACTTACGAAAAGGGCAGCAATGTCACGCTAACTTAATCCATCAAACTGAAGACTGCTCCATTTTGAAATATAGTGATAAAATATAACCACAACCGTTTGCTGAATTTTTGTAATTCGGAGGACCTGTGTCGAACCACTGAAACGGCTCCTTCAAACCCCAGGGGTTCGATCAACCCAGGTTAAGAACCACTGTTCTAGCGATCTTTTGTAAAGACACGTCGTACTTTCAACATTGTTAGCCTTGCCAATTTCAAGGAACTGTTCAAAACCTGCTTGGATATAATCAGTCACGTGACGATATTACCTCACTGCGTAACAGTATTTTCTTTGCTAGGAATTCCAAACAAAACATGTCATTCCGTTTCCGCACTTGTTTCCGAGAAACTTTGAACTAAAATTTCGCTTACAAATATCAATCAGGTTTTCATCGGAAAAGTTTTGATCAAGTATCGGTTTGCTACAGAACTGAAAAACAAGATCACGATTTGAATCGTATTGCAAAACATGGTTTTGCAAACGTCAGGTAACCTTCTCACAAACCTAAAATTTAGGTTTGTTTCAAAATTATTTTGCTTCGTCATGAACACCTCCTATTTCTAAACAACTTCAATTTTTTGTCCCTTCAAATTTTGTTGTGCCCGGAAAAATTTTTATACCGTTTGTTTTAAAAATATAATAAAAATAAAAATATTTCCCCCTAAAAATATATTTTTCCCCCTCAAACCTTAATAACTGTCTACTGGCCAGCGTTCACACTCGACTCGCAATTACTGTATAACTCCTTAAAGGTTATCCAAACATGAGGGAACGTTCTACTTTCTTAATTTTCCCACCTGAGTTTCAAGACAAAATAGTTACTTTCTGTCATGAAACAATGTGCAGGATATTTTGAAAGGTAAAGTGAAGCACGGCTTCAAAATATAAATAATCAAACCAAAATTTTAGACATCACTTCGTAGTTTTCAAAATGACGAATACACACGCTTATATATTGGATTTAAATTATCTTTTAATCACTAAGGATTGAAAGATTTTTATCCATATCATGCAAATATCTAAACAACAACTGACAATTATTTTTATTTCAGTTATTTCTCGGATAGAACAAAGCGTTGGATCTCTTCCTTTTTTCAACCTTTTGAAAAGCTTAATTCTGTTTTCCAAAATATTGGTTTTTCATCTAACTCAATATCTTCCAACAATTTTAGCAAAAAATGATTTTGGCCTGTGTTAAAGTTATCAACATGGTTTAATTGTTGCTCTGAAGTCTAAATACTAGTTTCAGCATTCCTTACGCACTCGCAAATCGGAGTAAATCCCAAAAATTTCACGACAGTAACTACCTTTTTTCCAGGTAGTTGTAGTAAGGGACCAAAATTAGTGTTTGATAGCTAACGTTTGTGACTTTGCATTCAACTGTCCTGCATGATTATTTTGGTGTGTGTTGACACTCAGACACAATTTTGAGCAATTAATCGCGCACCTATATGTTTGGTAATTCTGAGTGGATTTTTTGTGCATTTCCACATGTTGTGTTGGTCTTGGCTTTGGCAAGTGCAGACTATTCCAAGCTTTGCTTAAGTCACTGAAAAGTTTTCTTGATATTGGCCTTGGTCGAAGAAGAGTTGTCTACGCTTTGCTGGAAGGTCCAATATCGTCAAATTTTGTTGTACCCAGAAAAATTTGTTTTGAGCATATATTAAAAATCCCGCTCCCCTAAAAGAGTATTTTGTCCCGAAACCTTGAACCTGGCTACGGGTCTGCCTGAACGCTCAGACGAATTTTAGGCTGGTTCTAAACATGTAGTGGAAAATATAAACTGGCGAATTTTGAAATATCTTGTGATGCAGTCTGTCTTTCAAAGAAATACTTTGTTTCATTACGCATTACTATATATGTCCCAGTTTTATTCTTAAAAATTGTTGGCTTGTGCAAAATTGCAAAACGTGAAAACAAGAGAGTAAATCTTTATAAAAATTGCTTCTTCATAATTGGTGTAAGAACAGAAAAATAAGTTTTNTCGCTAAACTATGACCATTTACCAACAAGAGAAAAAATATTTATAAAGTAGTTTATTCTTACTTGCCATCACTGCTGTTATTCCTTGCTACATGCCGGCACTTTGTCTCAGAAAATATTTTTGCAAACGTACATTGTTGCTTATTTCCTAAGTTTCATGATTTGTTTCCGAAATAGATTTTTTGAAATAACCAATTAATGATTTTTCAAGTGTTGCCAAAACTCTCTATAATAACCTTTGCTGTTATCCAAGTCATTTTGAAAACGCAAAAAAAGTTGAAATACTCGTAGACATTGTAAGTAAACAAATTTTTGCATGTTATGAACAGTACTAGCCAAATTGTTGATCATGCAATCAATACTGTGTCTTAACAATAACTAACACTAGTTGTATTTTTTGTGGTTACTGTTAAGAGAATTTTCTGGAAGTATAAAACAAAAATGAGTCTTTTCATTATGTTTGGAAATAGGATCGCTTCGCAACTTTTGTCGTTGCAAGTTGACAAAGGTGCCGCAATTCTTTAAAGATTTCTTTATACTTTCAAATTCTAATCCTGTACAATCCTCAAAAAACACAATATGAACCAGCTCTTCCAAATATCATTGTGACATTCAAAACTTTTTTTTGTCAAAAAAGCTCTAACATTAAAGGAGCCAGCTGGGCTGGGACAGAAAGTCCCTCCGTTTCATCAATCGTACTTCTGCCTTTAAAACACTCTTTAAACCTGCACGTCTATCTGATCTGTTTTCAGAGCACGTTCCTGAGACTGTTCTTTGCCATGAAATGGCTTGAAACATTGCAGCCAGGTGATGCCAGGAAATGACCTGATAAATCTGATGTTCTTTATGTCAGGTTCGCGAATACTAGAAAATGCTACTGTTGCTGACAACAAACACGGCTCAAAGAACTGGCTTTCTTTGCCGAGCCAGGCAGCTGTCGCAGTGAGCAGAAAATACTTTGCAATCCGAAAATCAACATCGCCATTCCAACGCATTAATTATGAACAAACTTATTCTGCTAATCAATAAAATTCGGTTTTGATCATCAAAGGCAGAGTCTGAAAGTTTAACAACCTTTTTCACAAAGGCTTAGTAAACTTTTTCCAGCTGAACAATGGGACAGCGAAAAACTTTGCCTCAGGGCTGCCTGTCACACGCCTTCTTTCAAAAATCGATTCCGTACTTGGGAGTTCATTCGAAAAGAGATCTGGTGAAAAAAGGCAGCAAGTGGGGATTCTACAAATCTGGACCAAAATTAAACAAGACCCACAGGTAATCAATTCGGAATCAACTGCCTTATTGTGGCAGAGACGAATGTGATCAATACGCCTTCCATGGAAAATCGTTATCTTCTTAGGCACTCAATTCCCGAAGGACACGCCAGAATGTCAAGCTGAATATGGCTGTGTTCGAAAGAGAGACCTAGACTTGCACAAACTAATATTATGACTAGTTTCAGCGGATGCAGCTCTCCTTGCCTGTGTTGGTAGAAGCCTTTTTCAGTAGTAGGAATGCAGCAGATTTTCTATTTGGCCTAACGTTTTGTAGTCCTCCAGATGGCTTTGATTGTTTGGCTGCGGATTTGAATCCAAAGAGCTGTTCAGCTTTGAGGCATTAATAATTAATTGCCACGGAAGGCCGCGATGCGCCACTGGCTATGCAACTGGAACGAAAAGACACACACGTGGCTAGCACTAAGGCAAGATGACAAGACTTCNCATNCTTGTCCGGCCTAATCAGCTTGGATGAATCTCTGNTGAACTTTTCCTAAATTCAGACATAGCAGCATTGTACAGCAGTTGTCTGTTTTATGCAAGGCTTTTAACTCACTGATGGCTTCTGTCTTAGGGGTTGTATCGTCGTAGCTAAAGCTGGGTTGTATTCACAGCAGTTGTATTGCCATACGCTCCCTTACAGCATGAGAGCAAAACAAAGCTTTTTATTGCTAAGATCACTAACATCGCGAAGATCACTAACATCGCGAAAATCACTAAGATCGCTAAGATCACTAAGATCGTCAAGATTGCTAAGATCGTTAAAATACTGTGAAAGATTTATTGTACTGGATAAAATTGTACTGAATTCAATATGAAACGCTTTTTCAGATTGGATCCGCACTGTTAAATTTTTGGAAAGAATGTAGATAGGATCGGAACCGTTATAGGCCAAATTAATGGAAATAAACTGCGACATTTTTGTTGTTAAAAAGCTGTTATTTGCTTACATTTTTGGACTGAAATTGGACTTGCAATTCACTTTTACATATTCTTCACTATTAAATTGGATCCAGTACAATTTTAATGTTCATGTCTGAGTTTAGCGATCTTAGTAATCTTACATACAGTATCTTGGCGATCTTAGTTATCTTAGCAATCTTAGTGATCTTATTCTTAACGATCTTAGTGATCTTAGCAACCTTAGTAATCTTAGCGATCTCAGTGGTCACAGTGACCTTAGTGATCTTAGCGATTTCAGTGATCTTAGTGATCTCAGCAATCTTAGCGATGTTGGTGATCTTGGTGATCTTAGGGATCTTAGTGACCTTAGCAATCTTAGCGATCTTAGGGATCTTAGTAATCTTATCGATCTTCGTGATCTTAGCGATCTTAGCGACCTTAGTGCGATCTAGGGCNATTTTAGTACGATCTTAGTGATCTTGTGGTATTTACAGGTGTCCCTGATCTGCCCTGACTTTTCATGGTTTGTGAAATTGCACACTTTGGGAAAATGNTGCCACAATTTGCAATACTGATCCATCGGCAGCTTTCTGCACGAAAGTCTCTCCCATCCACTCCTGTACTTANGATCAGAATCATAGGAGCCCTTCCACTTCGACCTAAGTATCACATTTCTATTGTGGAGACGCAGACCTGCTGCCTGCAAACGTTGAGTGTGTTTAGTGCTTACAACACAACAAACACTACACAGTGCAGTAAGTGCACACATTTCCAGTGATTACGCAAAAACTTAATTTCGAATCTAGCATCCCTCAAATACTACTAATATCGGAATGCGGACGCCAGATATAGCATTTATCACAAAAACTTTGCAAATGTGTTGCCGACAAAAATGGAATAACAATATTTTCCTTCATAAGAACCTATTTCAGCGCAAAAAAAGGCCAAACAAATTTTTTAAGGCCAGCCAACTTGAGATGAGGCCAAAAAAAGGCCAAAAGGCCAACTAAAATTTTTTAGGCCAACCAACTTGAAACGAGGCTAAATTTCTGAAATTTGGCCTAAAAAAGAAAAAGGCCAATCTGGCAACCCTGGTATACGTGTGGGCTAGAAAATTATATTTTTAAAACTATTTGGTCTTTTCTCGTACAGTTCGGAAAAGATTTTGTCTTTCGGAATTGGAAAGTGTTTGATAGGCCCTGTCAGACTTTTCTCGTTTTCAAGATAAAAATCCTTGAGAATAAAGGTTTGACGATCTTGCGGAGTATCATTTTTTACGATTTGATTTATCTGATATGAAAGGCTTTATCATCTTTCTCTGTGGTAACTTACAACACATGGAAATGCTGAGTGAAAGGAATTCNTAAATAAAATAGACATCGTAATGAATTTTTGCATTATAAACCAATTTCAAAATTTTATCATTGAAATGTGATTCTTATTTTATTACATCGCCCAAATGGTAGATAAAGATCAGTACTTAGAGGTAGGAAAGACAAACCTATCTCAATTTTGCTCCCTGACTGAGTCCGAGAATGCAAAGGACCGTATTAAAAGATGGGTAAATCTAATCATTTTTACCAGCATTGAATTTTGCCCGTTTATTCTTGTCTAGATTGAACGGGCGACGGTAGGGCCATCGTGTCACTGGTTGGTTGTGAAGTTAAAGCCCAATTATCACCTGGAACACAACCAAAGTTCTGTGATGCTGATGATAATTTGAAACAACATGAACCTCATGACCTTTTCGCGGGTGCAACAGTTTAAACCAATCAGAGCAATCATCGGGGTTGTTTTCGCAAATCTTGACTGTTTTTTCGATACTTTACTCGATCAAACGTGTATCTTATTTCGCAGGAGAAACATTCGGGTTTAGCTTTGCAGGAAAAATGCAAAGGACGTTTAGAAGCTAACAACTTCTGGGCTGATTCGTTACCGAAACAACAACATCTCAAAAATTACTGTGCGACTTCTAAATGTCAATTTTCTTCCATATTTGATAAATATGTTGTTCGCTCTACAATAGAAACAAAAACTAGAAACAAATCGTCTATACTGGGTGTTTAATAAAGTATGATATATTTATGAAAAGGTGAAATTATCACAAATGGCTAAATATTTTTAGACGCTTCATACTAATAAATATCATTTTTAATCATCGTTTCGTTAGACGCTGACGTCAATATCAAGTTGCTGAGGTATCAAGGAAAAGAAAGCAGTGCGAAAAATTCTGTCCACGACTGCTCTATCAGAATATCGGTCATCTAACTACCACTCAAAATTTACTCTTCGTAGCTTGTTAGGCACCTTGAAAGGGTCTCAGAAAAGAGGGGCAAGACAAAAAATAATCGACTTTACGAAAATTCAACAGCTTTATTCATCCGTTTGAATTGTCGCATATATGTATGCATTTTAAGCGGCAAACACAACTAGGACTGCAGCATACAACTGATCCAAACCTGTGTTTCGCCAATGCTAACAATGCAGTCTGAAAGTAAAGTTATTCCGAACTAAGGCCTGCGCTCAAAGCCATTGTGCGGACATATGTTCAGATAGCAATAAATCCTCGTGTAAACAGCTTCACTCTTCTGAACAAGTATTTTCTCACTTTTGTAATATTTTTCTCGTAACCTTATACCCCGTGTGGACTGTTACTGATTTAGACATCACTACTGACTTTTTCGCCGGGGGATAAAATCTAACTTGATCCTCAAAACGCATTTTAAAAACTGTTCTACTCTTTCTAAGCCACTGGAACAATCTTGCAAGCACAGTTCTAAAAAATTCACAACAGAAAGATTTCTACAAAATTCTGTACAGCAGCATTATTGGTTTCGTTTTGATCAAAACATCTGATGCAAAAATACCAAACGGGAATTTGACAAAATGGGAATTTTCTGTTGTCATAGCAAACGTGTGTCCTGATGCATTTAACGTCTTCGCAGTGTGTCATTTCACGAGAGATATGCCACATTAGCAATTACCGTTAGTGTGAACTCACGTAAAAATGCGTTGTTAGCAATATACCTTTCACGTGATAAAAGAATAATCGCTATTAAAAATAAGAAAAGAAGACCTTTGCTGACGTGTGTCATGACGTGTGTCATGCTTCGCTTATTGCACTTTCGGGTGAGCACAAAGGAAATGTCGCTCTCAGAAATGATTACTGTTATAATAATGTTTTTTTTCTAAAAGGTCAACCAGAAAGTATGTGGAATCCAACCGAATCTGTGCAACAGCACGATTTTGCTGCATAGCAAAAGCCTTCTTCACAAAACATGCAGTGAAACTAAACGACAGTCCATCAAAACAAATTGAAGTCTTCTGATCAATTCTTTCATTTTGTTTATTTGCCGACGTTTCAAAATCACCTAAGAAAAGACTTAAATTTGCTTGAAATTAACTTTCTAGCAACTGCTAAATCACATAACAAGAAACTATTAAAGCTATTTTGTGGTAAATTCCATCTGCGANTCACTGCTAATAAATGATCTAAATGTCTAAATTTTAAGCAGTGAAGTTTCANTGCTTCAGTTTAAATGATTTATCATTACCTTTGGTAACGCTTGCATTGGTGAAGGTTCTTNAATAAAATTGGAANTATTGTGCGAAAGTAAGCTGGGTTGCCCTCTAGCTCAGGAATTTTCAAGCTTTTTAAGTATGTGGCCCATTTAATAAACAAATAGCGGGTCCGTGACCCACCGACTGTACAACTTCTTCAATGCAAAAATTGTTACACATGCACAGAGCAGAAATAAAACACCTAAAACAACATTTCACAACACAACGTGCTCTACACTCTGTGCGAAGGCTGAGCCTGTTTTTTGTTAAAAACCTTAGTTATTAGACCCTCCATTCATGACAATGCACAGATCAAGTCATCTTCCACATTAAGTGTGATCCTGCAGTAATTTCTAGATTTCCATTTTCATGGGCAGCAAAAGCCGCCTAAATGCCCTAAAACGTCTTCAGCAACTGCACATTGTGCACAATGTGGCAGAGGTGGCCACGGAACCGGAATCAACTCTGGCAGGATCCTGCGTTTTTTGACGGACCCGGATCCGTTGCCACTTCGTTTTTGTCAGCAGCAGGAGTCTGCATGTGATTGTCATTGCTTGAGTTCAAACATTGCTGAATTTCGGTTGCATCGAAGGTTGCCGGAGTTTGAACAGGAGTCGGATTCTCAAAATTGAAGATATTTCGTACCCAGATTCATGCATTTTGGAAAAAGAGCGGAGTCAGAGTCGAAAAACGTGATTCCAGCCACCTCTGCAACATGTTATAGGCTACGTGGAAATTTCCATGTGGCAATAATTTGTAACACATAATGACGAAAGAGAGCATGATATGACGTTTATATAGCTTAGAGCTACTCTACGTTTTCGATTCAAAGCAGTTATTTTCAACCTGGTGTCGCTGCCCCCAGAGGGGTTGCGAGGAGATATTTTACGGACACAGATATACAGGGTGTTTCACAATTGTTGAAACAAAGCGGCAGCTTCTAAAACCTTTATCGATGACCTTATTCATTTTTCTCTTTCCAGA
>JGI24159J19872_10006072_pt1 | contig 15689 bp, 6 predicted proteins | sample Ectturendosymbi4_FD_19872 | JGI IMG/M metagenome (IMG submission 19872) | reverse complement strand
TGGGTGCTGTTAGTTATGCATATGAATGTAAATACAGTGGATGTAGGCTATCATGCAAAATGATTTGCTTTTCATTTTGTCGGTTGTTATTTGAACACCTTAATGTTGCAGTTAATGGCAAGGGCTGAGCAACTATGTCATATTTTTTAATGGGGTCGCAAGCTTACATCATATTTTCAAATGGGGTCGCGAGATGAAAAAGGTTGGAAACCACTAACCTAGGCGGAACGAGGCCCACTGGACCAAGACTGTAATTTGTGTGATGGAAGTGCTTTGATGTGCTGCCAAATACTAGGAATGCAGGTAAGAATGTATTGAAACTTTTCTGTACAAGCATATTCAGGCATGTTGATAAAGTTTTATTGCTTGATGCCAGTGTATAGCGGCTTTTATTGTCTGAAAAAAGTGACACTCATGCAAAAAAAGTAACACTGGTAGGCCAGGCTTCTTGCAGTGGTATGTAGCCTAATATGTTTTGAAATTGAATTGATATGTTCACAATTGATCAGTGTAAAAGCAACAAAATGTTGCTACGTTTACCATTTTAGTCTAAACCTGGAAAACGCCTAGCAGTATCTGCCTTCTCCAGAAGCATAGAGCATTTGAATTTCCCACCAAAACCACCTTGTACCCATGGATATCGCAGCAGGGAAATCACCCAGGATCGAAATTGTTAAACAATGAGGTTCAAAAATTTGATCAGGCAATAGATCATTAATACAGGGTTCCTACACAGTTTTGAAAATAAATTTCCGAACTTCTTCAAGACCTTTTCCAGACATTCTCTAGACCAAACATTTCTGAATGACCTACCGAGGTCAAATACAGGCACTGTAATATTAAACATGATGTAGGCAAAATTATATCAACCTTGAATAAAATATTATGAAAATGTATGTCAAAAGATCAAGTCTGGAAAATGATTTTCGATACTAACACACCATACAGACTTTTCCAGACTGGAAATGACAACTTTTTTTCATACTTTAGAAGACTGTGTAGGAACCCTGTTAATATGGCTAATAAACCATTGCTGACAAGTAGCTAAAACAATGTGCTCATGTAGACCTTGGAAATCTTGATATAATTCATGCCATCTGAAACAAAAAGAACTTCATTCAAGTAAAGTATGTCACTGTTACCTCACTTTGCTTCGATGCTTCAGACAGCTTCATTCAAGTATCCTCCATGTAAGAAGCTTGTCTGTCACCAGCACGCTATGATACTAATGATACACATCTACAGCAAGGAGCTGCACCTTGATGTTCATTTGAACAATATCTGTGACACACTAAGACATCATAAAGTAATCACACAAGACACAAAATAGCAACAACATGTTACATGGCATTGCAGTACAATACAACAATATACATCAGCAAAGCTAGTCAGCTACGCAGCAAAGGCTACAGAACAGAAACATAAAGGAACCAAACAAATGTATTATCACCAGATAATTTCACATAGCTAATAAATTAGTTTATAGAGTTATGTAGTAAGCACGCAGTCAGCTCTTATTAATTAAACATAAAATGGCCCCTTACAATGCACATCACAATTACCAGCACTACAAAGTAACTACTATGACTCTGTAAGGTTGTTTCAAGTTGCTGAAAATTCACACGGGTCATTCTCTGTCAACTGTCCCAGCCAGTCAACCCACCATCTCAGATTTTCCTCAAATTTCATAAGCAGATAGAACTTTTCATGCTGATTCAAAAAAAGAAAATTTTATTGTAATTGGTTGAGGTTTCGCAAAGTTATGGACCATACATAATGACTACTTTTTGTGGTCAATGAAGCATAATAACTAGCAAGAAAATCGTCAACTAACTTTAAAATTAAATCATTCTCACTATAATCATTTAATTGTTGCAAAAACTTGACAAAAGCTTGTCTCAAGTATCCTTTCTTCAGCAGTGAAGAAAAATGTTTTAAAATCAATGCGCTTACCCCAATTTTGGGTAAAGAAAATGGGTAGTCATCAAAATCACTCATGCGTGACATGAATTTTGAACGGTGATAACTCAACGAGCACACATGCCATTGGCATGTGCAATACATCATCTGAAAGGTCTCACTGAGGAGATTTTAGTCTAAAAATAGCCTCATTGCTTATGTTATAAATAATCCCCAAAGGGATTTCTGGGGATTTCCCTAATTTTTTTGCCTTTTTTCCCCATAACTTTTGAACCAGAAATGCTAGAAAGCCAATCAACCCCTCTAAAGTCTTGTAGAACAAACTGGTTTCCAATAAAATTTCACGTAAATAAAATTGCTCTTGATGTTGGCACCCAGGGCCTGATAATCTTACCAAATATGCATAAACTTACTCCCACTATGAAGTCACCAACAAAACAACAAATATCTAAAACTTTACAATTTTTCTTTTTAAATTGAAACTACAAGACTTTCCACATCTTTGAAGTGTTTGAACAGCTCTCCTGCTCAATGGGCTGGCGAGTTATGACCTTCAGCGACTATGGCCAAGGTTACCTTTTGCCTGACTTGATTTTTTATCAAAATTTGGTTTTTGAGCCATAATTTTAGATCCAGAAATGCTAAAAAGCTAATCATGGGCTCTAATAACTTGACTTATAGCCTAGTTTCAAATAAAACTTCGAGTCAAAAAATTGGGTCATTGGTTTGACACCCAGGACCTGATGACCTCAGATAAAATGCATGAACCTACCCCCATTATGACGTCACCCACAAGAAAACCAAAACCCAAACTTCTCCAATTTGTAAAAAATATAAACTACAAGACTTCCCACATCTTTAGAGGGTTTGAACAACTCTTTTACTCAATCGGCTGATGAGCCATGGTTGTACAAATTTCAGCAAAAAAGTGGTGCACGTGGCACTAAGAGGGTTAAAGTGTAATTACATTGATATCTTAGGCAAAAACTTTGTGGGATGTTTATTCAAAAGAAACAAAAGAAGCAATGAGGATATTTTAAGACTAAAATCTCCTCAGTGAGATCTTTCGGGTGATGTATTGCACATGCCAATAGCATGTGTGCTCGTTGAGATATTATATACCATTCAAAATTTATGTCACGCATGAGTGATTTTGATGACTACCCATTTTCTTTAACCCAAAATTGGGGTAAATACATGGATTTTTTGAAAATTTTCTTCACAAGTGAAGATAAGATACTTGAGACAACTTCCTGTCAAGTTTTACAATAATTAAATGATTACAGTTAGAATGATTTCGTTTTAAAATTAGTTGATGATTTTCTTGCCAGTCATTACGCTTCATTGACCACAAAATGTAGTCATTTTGTATGGTCCATAACTTCGCAAAACCTCAACCAATTTCAATAAAATTTAGTTTTTAGGAATCAGCATGAAAAGTTCTATCTGCTTATGAAATTTGAGGAAAATCTAAGATGGTGGGTTGACTTTTCCAACTTTTTTGGTTCGTTTGATGTAGAATGACCCAGACATCCAACCAATGTATACTTCACTTGCAGTTCCTNCCTATAAATGCACAGTGCATACTGAAGAATGAGCACGAATTTTTCAGGCAAANATCCAAGTTAGACAGAATGATTTGAACTTTAAGTTTAAAAAAGAACTTGAAATAAAAACCAAATGAAGAGCAAGCACACACATGTCCACTGCAGTTATGGGCACACCACAAACAGTTTACTTGATTAGTTAAAACAACCTGGCATTGTATGTCAAAACTAATCTAAAAATAGCACAAAAAATTTGCCACCATTTTCATAAAACCCGGTTTTATACCAAACACGAGAAACATAAAACCCAAGTTTTCTAACATAAAATCAACAGTTCAAGAATATTATACTTTTCCAATGAAACACTACCAAGGTGAAAGCACAGTAATGATTCAAGCAATGGTGGCAAAAAAACATGAAAAGTATTTGAAATACAACATGCATAAGCTCACTGAGGAATCTTCTTGTAAAGATTGAATGTACTGTATTGCAAAAGAATCAAACTAGAAATTTCTATCTACACATCATCATTTTGCAATGGAAGTTAAGCAGGCATTGACATTGCTTTAAGGCAAGTGATTTCCTGTTGTTTGCCAATTACATAACTACAGTTGGAGGTTGCCTTAAACTAGAATATCACTGAATCAAAGATGTACAGCAGTACTTTCAATTTCAGTAAGCAAACAACAGTACTGACCATACTGTGACACAGTCATTGAATCCAAGATTTACAAGTATTTGGGAAATCACACCACAATTTTGAAGACATTGCCATCTCTCAATATGCTTATCACTTTAAGATCCATTTAGAAAAAATAACAACAAATTCTACTAGTTAAGTCATTACATGTCATTCACTGTCCTGAAGAGCCACTATGAATAATGTGCACATGATTTATTTCAATGCATTCAATAAAATAAAAAGAACTGATGCAGAAAGACAATACTTTACATGAGAAGTGTTATCCTGTTGTTACTACCACATTACTGCTAGCGCATGCTGAACTAAAACAACATAGAAAACTGACTAAGGAAAACATGTCATATCACAACATAAAAATAAAACCACTAAAAGTGTTGCTATCGTACTGCACAAATTTATTCACACACTTAGTTAAAGCAACATTTACAACAAATACAAAACCTTGCCAAGATATCACGCTATCTGAAGAAGCTGTGTTTATAATAAAATACAAAAAATCTGCGAAACCATTCCACAAAAACATTACCTATCTTCAGCAGAAATGTGATGCGCAATGTATAGAAAAAACTTAATTAAATGCCCAACTATATTAATTGGATGAAAAGATTACTGAATTTTTTATTGCAAGCAAGCATTGAAACGTACTTTAAATACAAAGTCTTTCAAAAAGCATGTAACAAACAACTTCTATCCTTCAATAGTTAGTCAATAGTTCTTTTCATTGATCTGGCCATTCTATTGGAAAAGACATAAACATCCCATTAGCAGTTCTCCAATAAACATCCAGTTATGTAAATAGTTGATTACAACATTGCACATGCAAGATATCATCCTAAAGCAACATGCTACTAAGGAATTGGTGACAAGTTGCAATGCAATTGATCAGCATGCAGCCAATCACATTTTTGCTCACTATGAGATCTCAAAACAATGAATAGAATCATTTGTGCTATAAAAATATCCGTAACGAAAAATGTACACCACTAATAGAGTGCAAATGCAAAAAACTGAATAAACACAATTGTGCCACACAAACATCAAGAAGTAGCAAAAACAATGCAGCAAAAAGACACACAGCTAGCTTACCAGCATGATACCCAGATGAGCACACCACAGAACACAAACTCATTCAAGAAAAAAACCTGCAACCTTATTTGTCTGAATGCTTGCTTTATTAGAATGAATCTAATAATGTTAGAAGCACATGCTTGTTGCAGCAAAATTATCATCTCACTAGACTCACAGCTTCTAAGATCTATTGTGATTCAGGTGATGTACGTACATGTTTCTCACGATTTCTTTGCTTTATTGTATTGGCACATTGCATTTCATTCTGCTCAGCTAAAAGCACTCTACTATGAAACACTCAAACCTTAACATCATGAGAACAAAAAAAGCTGCACACAAATTTAGCAACAAACATGAAAATCGCTTTAAAAAACTTTGTGAGATGCAGGAGGCTGCAAAGGACAGGACAAATTTTTTGTTGTTACTGAATTTTCTACTCTAGCAAATAAAGAAAACAATTTTTTCCATGATAGTAGTTGCCATATTTTAGTTCAAAGTACATTTCATATACTCAAAATGTACTTTGCAAAATGTACATTAAGCTCTTACTTTGAAAAGCCAATATTCTTACTGAGAAAACTTACATGGAATTCCTTTAGATCAAAAGAAATAGAAATGGCATTATTTAAAAAATTGTGATTGCAACCACAACTTGCAGTGTCACAGTACATCATGAATCAGATTGCATCATCCCTAAAAAACTAAGTACATATGCAACAAAAGTTGAAAGTAAATAAAAAACGCATAGTCCATCATACACGCTGTATGTCAAACAATTTTACAGCAGTGTCATACCAAATTGGTGGGTCAATGTTTCTAAGATAAATCACCCCCCACATGTAAGTTCGGAACCACGATGTTGTTCCAGAGTTTGCTTGGTATTTCCTGATAAGGATGGGGTGTGGTACTGGTAACAAGCCAACCAAGGTGCCATGCTGCAAGAACTTGAGGATTTCTGACTCATCTGTAAGATTTTTGTCAATGCAAATCTTCTCCACCTGAGGCACCAGTACTTGCAGCATTCGCATAATTGTCTGTAACGGCAACTTCCCTTTCCATGACTGCACCCATTCTGATGTAGGTGCCCACTCACTTGATGAATCATGAAACAAAGCACTTGTATTTCCATCGTTGATGGTATCAGGATAGCGACTTCTCAGGTCATTTGCAGCTTCTTTAGATATATCAGAAGGAACATGGCCTTTTTGCTCACTAGAATCACTGTGGACCTGAGATGTTATATTGCCCAGGTCTGGGGTAGCAGCAAGGGAGGCACTCAATGTCTTTGATTCTGACACTGATTCAGCATTGTCTAATTGAGCAGAAGACCCATTTAACGGCAACAACTTCTTGCTTTTCTTAGACCTAGATGTACCTTTCGAAATAGAAGCACTATCAGTGGGCAAGCTAGCAAGTTGATGAAAAACTTGACGTTTTCGAATGATTGTGTAAATCAAATTAGAATTACCATCAAATTGGTACTGTATGATGTTGTTGAAAACCTCAAGCAGAAAGAAAACAAGATGGTGATGCTGGGGTGCTGAAAAGAGAAACCATGGAGTGCTAAACGCTTCCAGTAAATGAAGGAGCTTAGATGCAGCCACCATTGACAATGACTTCAGATAGGGCGAAACATTTACAATGATTGTTAACAAACAGTCGTATAGTGGTTGCAACCTCTGATGTCCAGCAGTAACAACACGATGAAACACAAGTATCAGAAAATCAGCATGGGTACCAGCAAATGCAGGAACATCAGTTGGAGCAGCAGCAGCAAATGGCTTGTTGAGACGAACACCAAAGTTTCGCTCACCGCTCAGTAGCAACAAAATAAAAACCCCAATGTGAATTAGTCCAATCCTTGACTGATCTGCACGGGCATCATTCAAATGATACAATATTGGCACAAGAATTTCAAGCACATCACTGCTTTTCAAGACAAAAAACAGAAACTTCTTGTTTATGTCACACAGTTTCCAAAAGAATATTAATAATTCCTGATGAAAACTAATTTTCTTCACAGACCCTGGCAAGTAAGTCTGCTGGAGAGGGTTGTTTAATAAACGGCAAACACCACCAAGAATAAAGGAAAAATCTTCATCTCTGTGTATACGAGAAAGGTAATTGACAAACAAGTTTGAACTGCTTCCAGAAGGAGACAGAACAGGAGATCCAATGTGATTGGTTTCATCATTTTCTTCAATTTCAGAACTCTGACCAGAGCCCAAATCTAATGTGACAATGAGTATTTGGACAGCAACTTCCACCAATGGTTCTCTATAATCATTAAAAAGCAAGTGGTTATATGGAACTCCCATACCTACTGGGTTGTAAGCACACACAACATTAAGCAAAGAAGTGAACAAGGGCAAGGCTTGTCGGTTTTCAGAAGAGCAAAAACATGTGATCCATCGGTTTTTGTTGTCAGATTCTTCAGCAGGAGGCATATAAATAGATTCAGAAAAGCAGGTTAGGAGAAGCTTTAGCAGTTCAGTTCTGTTCTGATCAATGTGGCCATAAGCAGGTGGAGATCGAGGGAAGCCAACACCTGCTTCCCATATGTATTCACAGCTATCGATACTATAGAGATCTTCAGCTTTGTCAGGAACGTTTTTCTTCTGGTGGGACACAACAGTAAAGTCTGGACAAAACAGAAGATTGGATATAGCTATAATTAAAGAATGTGCTAATGGCATAGTTTCTTCATTAGCATCCTCATTTTCTGTTTGTGATGGAAGTTTTGTCCAAAAAAAACCCTGCCAGTCTGGGTCTTCAAAAATGTAAGGCAATATTCTAGTTAAAAGCCTTGATGCATTGAGAACAATCTGCTGCTCTTTGTCTGAGTTACACCCATTATCAGAAGCATTTACCAGTTTTTCAACAGCTTTGTAACATAATGTTGCAACATTAGATGGAGACTCTTCACGGAGTGCACGGATTTCAGCAGCAGGAACTAATGCAAATACATCTTGGACATTGTTTACTGATTCTGCCCAGAACTGATCCCAAAAAGCATCATCCGATGCATCAACAGGTTGCATTCGAGTAGTAAGCTGAATGACAGCTTTACGAAAATTTAATTTCGTCTCACTGTTTCCCATTGTTCAAAAAATCTGCAACCTAGCACAACTATCATGTACTGTACCTGTAAAACATTACAGGAACGTGAAAAAAATTAGCAGCCTTGCAATTTTGCACTGTGCATAACAACCAAAATGAGATTTTATAAACTTTAAATGCATTGGAAGTCCCACAAAACAATCAAGGTTTACCATAGACCAGAAGACCTTTCAGGTGCATCATACTGGTACTTCTATCAAGAAAAGAAATTTTAAGCCAACATTAAAGTAACTTTTTCCAGATTAAACTTTTGCTAATCTATGTAGTAGCGTGGGATAAAAATTGAAATATAAAAGTCTTTAGTAGGACAATCATATTCACAAAGCTAAACCAGAAAAAACAATCATTTAACATATCTGGCTGTCTGTTCAAGTCAGCTATGTTCAACCCAACTGGCTTGCTAAGCCAAAAATTATGTCACTATCTTTAACCAGGGCTGCACATTGAATGACACATTGAGGACCACACATTGAATGGCTATTTCGATCTTAGGAAACTAAATTTAGCTTGTCCTTGTTTGAGACAGTTGTCAATATCCACTGCTTGGCCACACTAGATGTTGGGCAGTTGTTAAGCAGCCATTAAATTGTCTCATCATCCAAAACCGTCAGGCCGTGCAGTCCATGGGAAGGTCAAGGGATTAGACATTGGAGGACAACATGGTCGGCAGTTTGTTCTTCTGCGCCACATTTGCAGGCTGCAGTAGGAGCCATAACCAGTGGTGTGGTGGGATTCAAATTTTTTAAGAACAGGTTGTCTCACTCCTGGACTCACTAAAAACAGGTTCTGTCATTATCGCAGGCTCCAAAGATACTAAAATCCTAACAGCTACAATGGTGTCTGCATGTGAACCAAACCAGGCTGTTCGCAATGTCATATGCTCCAGCACCCCAGTCAGAGCCATCAAGTCGCCGCAGTAGTATGACGCATGATGTCAACTTTTTGCAAAGTGACTGAAGGTGTCGGCGATATGTGAGTGATTTGTCCAACGTTACTTTGAGATATTTAGGTTCGGAGCAAAAGGGTAAAATTTCATTGCTGTGGTTGGCTTTCAGCTCACATTTCACTTTGGTGGAAGACTACCAACACTGTTTTTGTAGTGCTGACCTTTAGCTTCCAGGTCTGGAGGTATTCACTTATGGTTGCCATATCTTTGCTCAGCATCCTTTCTACTATCTGCATACCTCCATCATCAATTAAACTGATATACTAAAATTGTTCGAATCTAACTGCAATGGTGACACTATATGATAAAGTAGCACTGAGGACAACCTGCATCAAAAATGTAAAATTCAAGATTCTCAAAATAGGGACAGGTTTTCAGTATGTAGGCTACTTTTACTACAGNGAAAACCTAAACTAGGACACACAAAACTATTTTGCCATTCAAACTGTATCCANCTTTGTCCACATATCACCTCAGTTCATGACACTAAGAGTACAGTGAACTGGGTCAAGCAGGTAAGTGTTTATTCCTGCTGTGCAAGTGATCATCAGTTTGACCTCAGCAATGTTGCTTTGGCTTTGCCAATAGAGATAAAACTTTTGATGGGAGCGATTTTTATGTACTTAAAAGTTTTGAAAACCAGAATAAGGTTTTTGTTTAGATTAGAGTTTAGGTTAACACCTTTGCTGCCAGTGTACGAGATACTCGTACTTTGAAATCAGGCATTAAGACACTATTTTGGTGCCACTTTGCAACTCCATAACTCATCATTCCATTGTGCTAGAAAGCTGTTCAAACAAGCCCTCAAAAGACTCAGCAAGTCTTCTACTTTGCAATGAAAAGAAAAATTTCAAGCTTCAGGTTTTCTATGGGTGACGTCAAAGTTGCAGGTTTAGGCTTTTTTGGCCAAAGTCATTAGGCCCTAGCCCCAACCGCAAGAGGTAAGTACTTTGCTAAAGTTTTTACTGGAAACTTGGCTAAAATCCAAATATTTTGAGCCTTTGATTGGCTTTCTAAGGTTTCTGGTTCAAAAGTTAGGGTAAACTAACCAAAAATCAAGTAAAAAATCTTTGGAAGTGTCTAGGTAGCAAGCAATGGCTACTCAAGGTCAAGTACTAAGTAGTCAGCACCCACGTGATTTAGCGCATGGTTAGGTTTATTTAGTCACCACAAACAGAAAGCAGGTCCAGACTTTCTTTATACCATATTTGTAGGGTGTAGAGAAGCAAAATAGCTGACAAACACTTGAAAGCACTAGTGTTTCTGTATGCTTTCNAGGAATCAGTCAACTGCCATCTGCTTTCATCTTTTTGCAATNNTTCAAACTTGCACATATCTCTATTCAAATATGNACTCTCCACGATGGGTGTAAGCAAGGAACCGATCAGCAAATTTTTAATAGGAAATTGATTTCACGTAAAACTACGCATCCTCAGTCCTTATTCAGTAGTTTTATATGAAATCGATTTCCTATTAAAAATTTGCTGATCGATTCCTTGCTTGCACCCATCGTGGAAAGTACATACTTGAGCTGAGAAACAATAACAGGTTAGAAATTTCGCTTGACACCGGCTACCTAGACACTGCCAAATTTATTTTGGGAAATTTTTACGCAAAAGGACAAATTTCAACCTTGCAGCAAGAGAGGCTGAGGCTGCAAAAGCACCGAAACTATAACCAACTCCTTAATGATTACCACTTTCAACCAGCCACAATCAAAACCACCAGACCACTGGTTGTGTAGTGCAGGGGTGGGCAATTATTTTGGCTCAAGNGCCACTTTGAGAAGGCTGCTTTTAGTATAGGGCCATATGNTCTAATGCAGTGCTTCTCAGTGTTTTTCAGTTCTTGACCCCCTTTGTCATTTTNACATAACCTGTGACCCCCTTCCTGCTCTTGTTGAACGCATGTAATTACCACAAAATGCATTCCCAAAAAAATGCAACAAACTATACCACAACAATATTACCACAAAAATGCATTTCATAACATTTAACTTTAAATGGCAATTGAATTCCACAAACATTCTCAATGCAACGGTTGACTTTGCAATCGTGTGGCCAGCTTCGAAATTTGTGGTTGAGTGCTTGACAGTGCTAATCTTATAACCTCCTCTAGTTTCCTTCGATTTCGTGCCTTCGTTTTGATGTGAATTAGAGCTGAAAAACTACACTCGCAGAGGAATGCTGTGGCAATGAAAGCAATATTCGCAATGCCAGTTCAGACAGTTGTGAGTATCATGCATAGCTCACCAGAACTGAAAAAGTAGCATTTTATGAAAAATATCCTGTGATTGTGAATCATTCCGAAGGTAACAAAATTATCCTGCAGTTCATTGAGAATGTTGCCAATAACCAGAGAGGTAGAAAACGCATTTCGTACAAGTCCATTTTCTTCATCCTTGATCTCAGAGAAATATCGTTGGAGCTCAATTTCAGAGGATAGAAGGTGGTCTATTATATATGATGTCTTCAAACACTCATCAAATTCTCAAACTTTTTCAACAACACTTGACAATTTCTCAAACATAGTAACGTTTTCTTATTACTTGATAACACCAGTTTTGCAACTTCGAATAAAATGCTTGCAGATTCATCTCGAAGCTGAATGATGTTTGTAACCTTTCATTGTAGCTATATATAGATTCAAGTTATCCAAGTTTTCAAAATTTCTGCCAAATATGCAAAACATTTCAACCAAATCTTGTCAACTGATGTAAGACAAAAATTCGTTAGTTTTCATTTCAGAGAATATCTTTATTTCGTCCTTCATCATTCATATCACACAAACGCGTTTTAGAACATTTCTTTTCGATAGCCAGCATACAGACATGTGGAATAGAAGATAGGAACTTTTTTTGAAAGCCGGAACGTGATTCCACCATTGCAGGAACTCCATTGGTATCAACCCACCAACATATTTCCATTGCAACTATGCAGAATCAAAAAAGTTTTTACTTCTCCAGAACATCTGCATGTATTGTTGCAGTTTACAGTTCTTTACAAAACAGGAGCTCTTTTTAAATGTCTCTTGAATGAACAAATCTCACGAATACAAGCAACTCAGCACATGAAGTAGCATCTGTTGTTGACTCATCTACTTGTAAAGGAAACATTGGAGATGCTTTCATTTCAATTATCACCTAGTCTTTCACATCTTCCAACATATCTGAAATGCACCTCTGAATAATATCGCTGGAAAAAGATATTCGTCTCAATTTTGCCTCACTAGTTCTCCAAGAAGTAATTTTGCTGTATTCAACAAATAGGGTTTCACAAGCGTTTCTCCACTTGTTTGGGTTTTATTTGCTTGGCAATTTCAAGTGCGACATCATATGATGCCTGTGTTCTTGGTGAAAACGTCTGGCAAGATATGTCGTTGATGTTTCCAGCTCGCTTCATAGCATCGAAAGAAGTCTAAACCTTTTGTGGCATGATTGAGATGCTTTGCCTGTAAATGCCATCAGTTTCAATGGTTTCATATACTTGGTCACTGAGAGTGATAGCCTTCATACCACTGCAATACATTTCTTCCTGAATGTTGACTGCGACTTCACAACAATAAACTGCTGGTAGATTATATTAGATATCAACTGGTTATAACTAGATCAAAATATTTGTGAGGTATTGGAGGGCTTTGGCTCTAAATACTGCAGGAACTTCGAAGGTTTCAGAAACTCAGCATCAACACTGAGAACAATTTAACAATGTTGCACGAAACAAGCTATGGCTTCACTACTGTGTTGTTTCCAACTATAGAGGTAAAACCAAATTTCAAATCTCTTCAAAAAACTTCCATTTCTTATCCATGATAAAAATCAAAATGGAAGTATCATAACTATAATACTATTGCAGATAGAATACGTTTCTACCTGACTGCTGGCTGCAACTTCACAATACCAAGCTGCTGGTATCAAAGACGACAACTGTTTTAAAATAAGAACCGCCAATAGTGCGTCAGTTGACACAAGCAATATACACCACTTGTGATTTACTTCACCTCGGATTTCGACAATAGACATGCTAAATTGTGGCTGATAAAACTAACCGATTGGACTACTACTGTATACAACGGTAGTCTGACAAAGGAAAGACGTAGGATATCTGCTCTTAGTCTTTGGGTTGCAACTTCCGATGCATACATTCAATTGCCAATTATATTTTGAAACATGTTGCGATATTTGAATTGGCAACTCCAATGCTGCAAATTGCACCTAGCAAATTACGGTAGGTTAAACGCAATGAACAATCTGATCCGAGAAGCACATTCATTGCAATAGAATAGCCAGATTTCACGATTTAATTTAACTTAAGTGTCAAGAAAAAACGACAAGTTAAACATATTATTACATTGAAATCTTTGTTTGCTCTAAAAAACTTGACGGTTTTAGATTGCGAAATGCTTCTCTAATACTAGTAGAAATAGAATCAAGTTTTGGTTCAAGTTAGCCTGAACATTACTGCAACATTTACGGAAGAAATTTCTGACTCAATGATTTTTCCTGAATGCTTCCACAGGCCACTGAAAACTCTATGGCGGGCCACATGATGATGTGGCCCGCAGGCTACTAAATTGCCCACCCCTGGTATAGTGAATGGTAAGTCCACCACTCCTGTTTTGAGACCAAGGCAGGGTTGCCAACATGTCTTCACCAAAAAAGGCCAGACCTTGTCCTGAAAAAGCCAGATAGCTGTTTTGAGGCATATACAATACACATAAAAGATGCACAACCACACAAAAAATAGACATGATTAAAACTAGTCAAAAACATCGATACAACACATTGTCCAATCTTTAGATAGAAGCATATTCTTTCCCCGTAATTACACTGCCATGCACTTATTTTTTATCAATAACATCGATAATTTTTAGACCAAAAGCAAACTTTTTGCAACATTCTGTGCATCCTGCATGGTAATAGACCCTCGTCGCAAGAGATTTTTAATGAGTAGGCTCTGCAGTTCAGACAATGTTTTGCCAGAGCCAAGACTATCCGACTGAAAATAGGCTAGAAAAAGTCAGATTTTTCTGGCTTACTTATTTCGAAAAAAAGCCAAAGGTGTTCAAAAAATGCCAGAATTTCAAAATCTGGCTTTAAAAAAGCCAAATTGGCAGTACCCTATAAAAGGTGTAGCTCCGTGAACAGTGGAGCTTAGTTGCAGAGGTTTGAAGACGTAATCAGAGTCGCTAAAACCGAGATTTTGCGTTGAGCAATGAGAACTAAACGGTAGTAAAAATAATTTTATTGCAAAAGGTGATATTACACTACGGTAAAAGAAGTCTATTCCGAAGTTTGATAATTTTTGCTTATCTGAGTTTCACAAAACGGTTCGGGGACAAAAAAAAATAGGTTTCAACAGTTGTGAATGTATAAAATTTCTAAACATCGCAAACATCCATGTAGGCTATTACTGATGTTTAGGGGAATCGCATATTTATTTGAAAAAATAAAATATTTTTCCTTCACTTATTTCCTCATTTTGCTTTTGCAACGCAACATTTTTTCCACTCCAATTACGTCTCAATCCTCTGCAACCAAGCTCCGCTATTCACGGAGCTCCGCGTTTTACACGCAACCCAAATTGGCAACCCTGGACCAAACTAAAGTTTTTTTTCCATCCCGACTTTGTCGTTGGATACGAGGAAGGAAAACTTTTTTAAAAGTCAAAACAGAACACAACAATGACTTTTCAGTTAAAAAAAAACGCACGGGCAGAATCAAACAATACAATTACTGATTAATCCAATCCAGGGTTTGGAAAAAATGCATCAAGATTTACCGAAAACCACATAACAAAAAACTCCAACAACAAAAACAACCAAACGCTTCATTAGGGTGTAATTTCAGAGAGTCATGTGTGCAATGATTGTGGGTGGTTTACAATTTCGGATGCACAACTCTATACCAGAGATAGCACAGGCCAGCACTTTTGCAGCCCTGCCCGCTCGGAACTAACATGAAACTACCCGGCCCGGCCCTTCATGCTAAACTTCAACTTATTTTCTTGCCTGGACCGGCCCGTGGCCTGTAATATTAAGTAGGCAGTATCACATGACATAGGTTCGCCAGGGGGCCTTCACTAATCACTTTTGAAAACTTATTTGCCCGATGCCTGTAACATGACACTAACACATGACAAGAGTTCCCTAGGCTGCACTACACTTGCTAGTAGCCTAACGTACTAAACCTAAACCAGGGGCCAACAACATGGTGCCCGCTGGAACCAGGTCGCTGGTATGGACCATGTGGGTTGCCCGTGGCCTGTTCTGACAATAGCATAAGCATGGTCAGTCTCTTTACAATGATGAATATCTTTAATTTTTATTTTTATTGATAACATCATATGAAGATAAATCATGCAAATTTTTATTTTCAGAAGTGTGT
>JGI24159J19872_10006070_pt1 | contig 15690 bp, 11 predicted proteins | sample Ectturendosymbi4_FD_19872 | JGI IMG/M metagenome (IMG submission 19872) | reverse complement strand
GGTGTTCTTCCTGTCATCTGTTACAGCTTTTGCTGAATTGGTGCTTAAATACTGCTATCATTGTGAATTTCATACAACAGAGTCTGAACTGGACTTGAACTGTCAACTATGTTTGCCGTTCTCTCATTAGTCTGTGCTGGTTGAATTGAACTCATTCCTCAGATCTTTTTTCTGAATTGTTTTTTAACATTCTGCTATCAGAAATGTTTTTTCTTTTCACAAACTGCCTAACACCCATTTTCGCCATAACTATCTACAAATAAGTCATAATTTAAGAGCAATGCAATCAACAGCCAGATCAACATGAGCGAAAAAACAGCCAGATCAACATGAGTGAAAAAGCAAGAACATTAGACCCTCTCACAAACCTGTTTCAAACAATGAGAAGCAGACCCGTATCTTGACACGACTATTCCACAACTTACTAAAATTAACACCACGCAGGCTTAAAAAATCGAGCGGATGAAATATGCAAACTCGATACAGAAAAAATAGCTGTGCACTCAGTATGCACTCAGAAGTCATAACTATACCTTAACGATTAAGACTTATTCCTCCAAGCCTGCATAAAGATATTCTAACAAGCCATGTAGTTTTATACTGTGTATGAGAAGAAGCCTGGGTAATCGTAGTTTCATTAAGCTGTTCACTCAGATACATTGTTCGCACTTACAGTAACAATGTCTGGATTTTGTAAACTTGTGAAAGCATTGCTACAGAACAGGGGCGTAACGAGGTTAGGATGGCGTTCGGGTCAAGAAGCAAGTTTGGCGGTCCATGTTCGAACCTGAAGTCTTTCGGTAGCAAATGTACTGTATTGCAAAAAGTACTTGTGAAATTGTTTGGACTTTTGGCGCCCCTCGCAGTGATTCAGCGCCCCCATAGTGATTCGGCGTCCGGGGAATTGTGCCCCCTCGTTACGCCCATGCTATAGATTCACGCAAGATTCTGTTTACATAATGTAAAACTACGTGTCTCAGCAGTCACTGTCTCGCTGCCTTAGCTGTCAAAGATGTCTGAGTTCAACAGTTGCATGCGGAAAAACCCTGCTATCGTAACTTGAAGTGAACCTTTGAAGATTCTTTGCCATGTTATTATTACGCAACAAAGACCAACAGCAGAACAATACATTCGCAATTTCGCAACCTGCTTCTGCAGGCAAATGAGTGAACTGCGCGCTCATCACTGGATGACGCCAGAACAGCCTGGCTCTTGTGCAGTGTGAATGACATATCGGAAAATCAACTGTTATTGCTAGAATAAAATCAATTTAATCGGAATTAAGCTGCTGACTCCAGATTTTTTAGAAAGTTTTAGTGGTTAGACCCCAATTTCCAGGGGGGACAATTACCTGTTTTCCTTCCCCCTGCGGACGCCCATAAGGCCACCCTATCCTACAGAAATTTGAAATCATTCAGCTGCCACGGGAAGAGTCAGTACCAAAATCTACCACAATTAGGAACATGGGCGTCGGAAAAATTTTTACCAGGGAGAGGCCATTAGCGGATTTTCCATAAGCAGCCATAAAGATCTTTCCAAGGGAGAAGCCAAAAGTGGCGAAATTACATTTTTCCTTCTCAAAACTGGAAAACGACCTTTTTTTGCCAAAAATGTAACTCAAAAATGTCAAATTTCAAAATCCAGGAAGGTAAAGCCCTCCTGTCCCACCTTCCGACGCCCATGAGTAGGAAGATGTTTTTCATTTTGCTGAGGGCATTCGCACTGCCATTACTTACAGATAGCTTGCAATTTGTTTTCTCGACAAAGCCCTTGTGACTAAAATGAAATGAAATTGAATTTTTTCCCAGTAGATTGGATTTTGGCATTTGTACACTAATGGATTTAAAAAAAGACTTCAACCGCTTACGATAACATGGCTAAATCAGTGGATCTCAAACTTTTTTGAGTGCCACCCATATCTGAGTTTGAAGACCGCGACACAAACCTCAACAAAACGATTGTATTGGTGATTTTTAGGTAACAAGTTGCTAAGTTCATTTTTCATGTTAGCCATCTTTTTCTCATGTACCTATGCCACAAACGGACGCTGAAAAGCAGACATAACGTTGAAAATACACAGCTCCAGTTTCTCGCCTTTGGGCCATCCATGTTTTGACCCTTCTCCACCTTTGTTTGTGTTTCAACCCATACTTTGGGAAGCACTGGGCTAGATCAACTGAAAAACCGTTGTGTTAAGTTGCGGCGACAAGTATTTCCAAACTTTAGTGCAGAGCCGTGGTGATAATGAATTGTGGCTTCGTTTTCGCAAATAGACAATGACTTCCACACTTTGTGTAGACTGAGCGGGTCAAACATATACAAGTTTGTTTAAAGGGCATCAATTTACTTACAAAATTGTTTTGTGAATTACTTGTGAATTATATTGTTAACTCTAAATAGTTTGATAAATACCTACTTGTTTTTGGGAATCCTGCATAGTGCAAGTAGCATACAAAAATGCTACCACAGTAGTATTTTACAGCGTGTAATGACATAAAATCCAAGCATTTTTCAAAGGTTTTGTGGGGCTAAATCCTTTGCGTTATCAACTGCATACGTCAACCAGTCACTAAAGAAGTGGATGAGATCCAAGTCATCCATGTGCGCAAGTTTTGCATATCTACTTCGGGAGTCGGTGTCTTAGAGCAAAGTCGCTACTCGGCTTCGATCGAACATGTGTTATGGTGTGCATGAAAAGCGTGTAAATATAAAAATGGCTATCACAGTGACGGCCACGATAATTTCTTGCTCAACTGCAATGTGGCTGGAAAAAGCGCAGCCCAATGCAGAACATGCACGTATACAGTAGTATCGCGATTTTCACTAGCGCTTTCGTAAATAAAACGTTTTACCTGAAAATGGTGACTTTCATCCAAAGCAAAGCTTGGAACGTCACTAAAAACAAATTTTTAAAACATGAAAGCAGACTTTCTATTTGCTGACGTAAATAGGAATATAATTATTCAGAAAAAACGCCGGTAAAATGCACATTTTATGATCGAAGGTTTAAAAATAAGGGGCATTAAATATTTAAATGTCGAGACCAGTTTGTTGTCTGCCCCGCTATCAAAATTTCTGGCTACGCACCTGCGTACACGCCAGGGTTTACCAGGATTTTCCAGGGGTGTACCACTGTGATGGGGTGTACAAGGGTGTGTCAGATGTGTGCTCTTGAAGAAAAATCACATTGTCTCACATATAACGTTCGTAAACAGTTTTTAAAACCGTTTATATTGGAGAGTGTGAAATAATGAATTGTCCGTCTCTTCGCGTCTGTTTGTTTGTCATGTTGATCAGGTGCTAACCATTGCGCGCGTATTCTTTGGGAAACATGCGTGTCCGCAAGGGGGGGGGAATACGGGCATTTGGCCCCCCTGGAAATTGGGATTAAGGACCAAAACGTTCTAGAAAACTAAAGTCAGCAGCTTAATTTCGATTAATTGATTTCTTGGCATTGACAGCTTGTTTGCCGGTATGACACTCACACTCCACAAAAGCTATGTTCACATTTATGGTGTCATGTAGTGATAAGCTTGGAGTTCACTCGACATGTCCTCTCCTTTACCTGCAAAGGTAGGTTGCAAAAGTTGCGCGCGGATTTTTCTACTTTTGGACTTTATAACGTAACAAAAATAGCATGACAACAAATCTTCAAAGTTTCACTACATGCTACGATAGTAGGCGTTTTGTTGCATGTGACTGTTGAACGCAGGCACCTTGGCAGGTAATGCAGCGAGACCGTGACTGCTGATAGCGGTACGCCACATGCATTTGTTATACTGTGTGAAAAGAAGCATGAGTGAATCAGTAGAAATGCTTCCAAAAGTTTGAAAAATCGATTTTTTGTGCGAGTGTGACCAATTTGCCAACACTTTTGGTTGTTTTTCTTCCACGCAGTATGAAACCCAGGGCTCTCACAAATACAAACCCAAAAATCCTAAGAATAGTACCAAAATCCCTATTTTACATAAAAAATCTCTAAATCTGTGGTTGTACAGCACTACGTGACTTGCTAGAATGCATCTATGCAGGCTTGTGGGAATACGTCTTTAAGTCGTTGAGGGTTTGTTCTGACATCTGAGCGAAAACTGAGTGCACGGCAAAACTGTATTTGCTGTTGCGAGTTTTCATAATTCACATGCTGAAGTTGTAAAGCCTACGTGGTGTTCTAATTCTAGTAAGTTGTCCGTAGTCGTGTCAGCATACAGGTCTACTTGTCCCAACTAGCGGACACCTGCTAATTTGGTGGGGGGGATGCGATATCGATTTGCAATGAGCCCAACGCTTCACAGAACCATATTGCGTAAATCAGTCACTTTCGCACACGTACATTTACGAGAAAAGAAGTCTAAGCTTGGTTTAGGTTAGAAGAAGCTCGAGTAACAAAACTGGTCAAATTTTAACACTGCACCGCTACGGAACCAACAAGCAATGTGGCACATTGTCACTGGCGTCGGCGCCGGTACATCGAAGACTCGAGATGAAAAGTTCACGTGACGACAAAAGACTTATTCTCACTGTAGGTTACGTTTATTACAGCACAATCACAGGTGGCAGTAGCCAGCATAGCGCAGTAGCGCTGTTCAACGTGTATGTTGCAGCAAGTGAGCGTAGTTACTTGGATGCGGTTTAGATCAGTGCTCTTCAAATTGGCAACCAATTACAGTTTTTAACTGACGTTTGAAATAGTCTGCGACACCCATAGTAATTTGTGTAAAATATTTGTTATTGCAGGTAATTTTGATGAAGTAATAACAAGAAACGGGTTGATTCTTATCATTTTACAACCGAAATTAAGAGAACGGAAAGAAATAAACAATTCGTAATGAGTGAAAGCGCGAAAGCGAGAAAGCACGATCATTCATAGGCGTCCGCAGAAGTTTTTCCAAGGGGGCAACGTCGACATTTTGTTTATCATTTTCAAATTGCTGACAATCAGTGTTCCCTCAGATAATTTTACCAGTTTTTTTATGGCGTTTTAGGGACCCGATTCGTGTCCCTAGATTTTCAAATCGGGTCCCTAGAATCAGAGAAAATTATCATCGGGTCCCTAAAATCAGAGAAAATCGGGTCCCTAGAATCAGAGATATCGGGTCCCTACAGATCCAAACCGCGTTCGTAAATTTCCTTAAAAAAAACCCTGATATATATATACTGTATATTTACATTCAGTTGAGGTTCAGTTGAAGTTAAAACGCCCAACACTTCCGACAGTCAGCCAGCATTGAAATATTGTTACATTGTTGCCAGTGCGTACTGGCTAAACAGTGCAGGTGTCAAACGTTTACGTTGAGTCTCGTCCCAAACCTCTCTTTGGCTATGGACGTGAGAATTCCGGAGTGGCTTTTCAAGCGATCAAAGCCTGTTATATTGGCATCGAAGAAAACCAAGCATCTTCTCACGCATAAAAGAAGTTCCAAACTTCAAGTTGGTATTGCCTCAACCTCCAAGCTTCTTTGTTTTTACGCCTTGAGAAAGTCATTCAAGTGAATGCAAGTCTTCTATCGAATTTTGCCGTTGTTCAGGCGTTGATCTTCCGTGTTTTCGCAGATGAGAGCGAAGACATAACTTTGACGAATATTACGGCGTTCATTTGTGTGTTGATAATCGCTTGAATTATTGGATTATTTGTTTATTGCCATACAATGTTGACAGTGTTAACAAAAACCAGTACTTTGATGAACCCTATGGCTTCATTCTAGATTAGAATACAAGGCAACTTGATCACCAGTGTGTACGCAATAATGTAAATACCACGATAACATAAAAAAGCAAAGCAATGGTTGCTTTTAAAAATATTATTTGAAATGTTACAAACAAGTGCGAAATTAAGATAAGAAAAAGCATCATATAAAATTACAATAGGTTCAAACTATTTTGTNTGGGGCTATACTGTATATGGCAGAGTCAAACAGCATTCAATCACAGACAACAAAACTTTTATATTTCAACGTATACGCTTTGAANCAAATAGTGCGTGGGTACTGCAGTTAACCGCCACGGACGTTTCCAGCAAATAGGTGCATACGAGGACTTTACTCCTCTTGAGAAGTTAACTTTGCCTTATTTGTGCAACAAGCTTGCAATTATTGCTAATTAAATAGTTTTGTATTGATTTTATAAAAAGGTTCGTAAGAAACTTTGTACGATCTTTGTGCACACAGGTTGTCGTAGTGCACCAATCTTTATTTTGTGTCTCTGTTTACAATTTTTCTCCTACCGTTTCTTACAGGCTTTCATATTTACTGCTTCGTTGGTAGACGGGTTTGTCAGGGATGTGTCCCATGGGACGCGACAGTGGACTTGAAATGTATCCCATGTCCCATCGATGGTAAGTTTAGGTCGTATAACCAGTGGCGTAGCCAGCCCAAAAACTTAGGAGGGGGGGGGCAAAATGTTTGATTTTAGGCGAATACCACTATTTTGTATAGAAAAACGCCTCTCAAAGCACAAAATGACTATATTTTCTAAAAATTTGGGGGGGGCATGGCCCCTTTGGCCCCCCTGGCTACGTCTNTGCGTATAGCAGGTATTTTCTGAGGTAGAACACCTCTATTANATGTTAATANCTTAAGTATTACACGTAGAAGCTCCATGCCATGGCTTATTGATGCAAGGGCCNCGAAAATACGGTTGTAGGGTCCTGTTATAATTTTTATTTCCCGTAATTGGAAGTTGTAAGGTGTTGTCGCATCCCCTCTGTAGAGGCTAAACATTAGACGTGCATACGATGTAATATACTCCGTATTAATATTTTTCATGGGAGTCCCATGGGATGGAACCGAAAAATTACGGGAGTTAAAATACTTGGGGTCTATATTAGATTCACAGACGTGCAAGTTAAAAGCTTTATTTTGAGAAATATGCTTGCAAAACCACGTTGGAGCTGAAAGTATGTTATAGGATTAGTTGTGTCTTTAGAAATATACCTGCTGTTTGAAGTTAATAAAAACACATAGAAGTACGAAAAAATGAAGTCACTGAAAGAACAAAAGCAAACCAAAATTGTGTAATGGAAAGACATTTACGAGCCGCACAATCGACCTGCTTAAGTCAGCAAAATTAGATCAAAGTTGAAAATGTGATCAGCAGCTGACAATAATTTGCTACCCACGTTGCTATACCGTTTTCAAAGTCCGCACCACTGTTCAATTATAGGCCCTAGTGCAAAAAACATCCACACTCAAAACAAATAAATATGCTACAATTGGAGTATTGGACTTCATAAATCTATTGCTTCAACTTCTATTCACGTAGCCTCTGAAAAAGCTGGGTTAACAGTGCCCATTTCTATCGTCGAAACCTCCAGATTCTTACGAGGCGCCTCTTCTGGCACAGCAGTTCTTCTAGCAATTAGTGCTCTCAAGTGATATAAACCAAACGTTATTGCTTGCATGGCTATAGGTAACACAACTACAGCCAATACGCACCAGCCAACAGCCACTCCAGGTTTCCGAGCCCAATTTAAAACAGTATAAACGGCAGAATTGACTCCAGTCCAGTGAAGAATCAGTAGAAATAACACATATAATAAACCATAACCGATTGAGTAAATGAAGTGCAACAACCTGGTGGGAAACGCAACCATGAAAATGTCAATTAGAACCAAGATTGTATTTGTAACATGTAGATGAAACGTCCTGGGTCTCAGGTTCAGAGCTGCCGTTCGAGTTCTTCCTATAACTACCCAATAGAAGATTGTGACAATGATAGCCACGTTCACTACCACGTTACAGAGCAACCAGTTGAGATGATGAAACCAACGGAGGTGTTCTAAAAAAACAAACCCATTTACAGTTTGATAGAAAATCGATTTACATGAGAATACCCCATCTTCGCAAAGACTGGAGTCCAAAAGAAGAACTCTGTATCATATATTGCGCTTTGTACCTTGATAGCTTATCACGGGTAGTGTACGGCAAAACCGTGTATAAGTGTACACATTCCATTATAATTTGCCAAAGATTATATTTATCAGGTGGAGCTATGATGATCCACTGCCTCTCTTTCGCCTACCGGTATTACACGTTTTTCAAACCAGTAGCTTTCAGACTCTTGCAAATTACACGATACAGTTTAGGTATTTTCTAAAGAGGAGTGTTATTAACAATTTTAATATTTTGCCGAGTTAAGATGTATTGGCAAATAGCTTAACTTCAAATAAAACAGGAGAGAGTTATTTTTTCGCGTTCAAGGTGAGTATTCCTGCAACAATCGCCCAGAGCGAGAATCTGCAACATTCGTCGGTGATGCGTAGCCTGTTGAGAACCGTGATATTCTACGCGTCTAATGAACGCACAAAACTTTTACTTGGAAATTGGAAAGTACGTAGAGGAGTGTGTCGCAATCGTGTTCTGCAAAATTTTGGTACATATGAAAGTGCTAGCCAGCTGCATGTAAACGCTGCAAAAAATAAATTCTGGTAGAGGTAAACTTGTTAGAGCTTTCCAATACAAAAGACTTAACGAAATTTCGAAAATACATTCAAAAACAGAACACTGAATTCAAGAATTTTTATGCAAAAAATTTAGAGTAGGTTGGAATGAATCGTAAACCCAGTGTTATATACTAACCTTCTGGTTTGGGATTTAAGTGAGATGACACTTAATGAAAAAAATGAGCTGAGGCCATGATTAAGACAAAGGCCAATTTTTACTTCATAGCGAGTTAGAATCATGTTTTTGCCAAGTGGCATTAAAATAACGGTAGACAACCACGGGTTCACACGCTACTAATGATTCAAAACCCAAGATACTTGTATAGTTGTCGAAAAAAGTCGTGAACATATTCAAAGGCCACATTATGTGATGATTTATCACGTTTTGCTTCAGTAGAATGGCAATAGAACATTAACTTATAACAGGCCCGTAACCGGCTTGCAACCACAGGGGGCGAAGAGTTATCTGAGTAGGGACCAAAATTTTTAAACTATGTCCAATAATTTTAAACTATGTGCAACACATTTGTCCAGGGGGGCGAAGACCTCCAGCGCCCTCCATAGTTAGGGTCCTCTTATACATATATTCAAGCGTGCTGAGTTTGATAAGTGAAAAGTGTCTTATTGGTCTTGAGAAGGCGCAACAAACTTTGTGTATCAAAATACTCGTGATTTAACTGGTCAATTCGACTTACTCGACTTCGTGAAAAAAAACCGGCAAAATCCAGAATAATAAGTAGAAGATTTTAAACATTTTTTGTGTTAAATTATTGTCAAGCTAATTTAGACGAAGACGAAAATTTCTGAAAATCTTTCAAAAGCATAGTAGGTTGCTTTTTAAAAAACATGTTATACTTTTGCTTCAGGAGCTCTGAACAAACACGAGTATATCATGCGATATGCTCTTACATTTAACAAATTTCAAGAAACTGCACCTTTTTGTCCAAAAGTAAATTCAAAATTGTATTTCAAAGCGAAGGTTTAGAGGCGGTGTGCACTGATTTTGCTGATATTGTTCCACTTTGTTTTATGACTAAAGTTTCCATATACAGTATCCTTCGAAACTGCTTACGCATTTTTGGAGATGTTTTGCACCAATTATCTTGGAAAAACAGCATTGGCTTGTGATCATCGGTATGTGAACTTAAAATAAAAATAAACGACAAAACGAAAACATCCACTAATTCCTTTAGCACGTAAATACTAACAGTGGTGGGCAAACGTTTTGACTCCGGGCCGCATTGGATTCCAAAATTTGAGTCGGATTGGGAGCAGCTGGATGAATTTGTTTATGTAAATTAATATAACAGGATGTAATAAAATGGATTGGTTTTGTTTATATAATTTAGACAAACTCACCAGGCTGGGTTAAAGAAATTAATGGGCTGTATGTGAACTGCGGGCCGCAGTTTGTTCATGCCTGTTCTAAATGATAAACTATGACATACCTGCGTTATTGACATGGCTGTTGTTGCGATTTGCTACAGCATATATTGACACCAAAAATGCCGCAAGAAAATAAATGTTCATGAGAATTTCCGTCCAGTTGCTAAGAAGCTGCAGTTGTTTGGCAAGTGCTAACTCCATGACGTATCCATACAGAAACCAGGCGATGCAAAATGACGTCATGAACAAACGGTAGACCAGAAATACCCATCTGTTTTGTGTCCACTACAAAAACATACAAACATTTACGACAAAATTTTGTAGTTGTTCCACTGCAAACAAAAACTTGGAGCTGCTGTATTTTCAAAATCTTCATTGTTTAATTAGGCTATTGCTCAAGAAAAAATAATATTTGTAATTGTATATGGAAAAACATTTAATGCGAAATAAAAACTGTATTTTTATGGTGTTTGAATGATATTTTCAGTGAACCAGTTTGTCGCTGAGCAGTTCAAACCTTTGCTTTATACAAAAATTTGGTGAAAAAGAAATATTTATTATTATGAGAGCAGCAGGTTAAAAGTTCCAAAAATGGTTGAGTACTATTCTCATTACAAAAAAGCATGTTTATAATTATGAGAATTTTGGTAAAATAGCCTAATACTCCTGTTGAACATAGAATATGATCAGGCCCTCTTTATAGATCAAGTGTCTCACACCGACTTGAACAGAGTTAAACAACTTTGTTTTCAAATTTTACATGTTTTACTGTAAAAGGTGAGACAAAAATCACGAAGCCACGGTTCCCTGTTCGGAATTACGGTTTTACGGCAAGAGACAAACGTATGAGCTATATGACCTTGCTTGCGGTAGTTCCTGGACTAAAATTCTGTTTGAAACGCGTGTAGCAAGCAACCTTGAAAAATCGAAGGTTCAGAAGCACAACAGAGATTGTTGGATTCAAAAATCATGAAAAATCCGAGATAAAGAGGATAAGCGGTTTGTAGGTGCACTGCAGATGTGATAAATATAAAATCGCTCAACCTAAATACACAACATCGATCGAGATTACCTGACGAGAGAACGTGACTTATACAAAACACTGTGGACGCTGCCCCACCAGGTCTGCTATATGTGCGTTGCTTTTTTTTGTGTAAGAATAGTCCATAATTTCTTTATGAAATAAGGTTATAAAATATTGCGTTAGTTAACAAGCATACAGAAAAGCTTGCTGCCAATTTCACGAAAGCAGCTTCCGTGACAGCTTTGTTGAAAATCATCTCCAACTAAATTACTGCCAACACTAGCTTTTTCTTAAAAAAACAATTTTTCTGCATGCTACCATTTTCACTTTCTCGAAGGCCTTCAGCTTTTACTTTTCCAAAATAACCTTGCTGTCTGCAAACTTTTATATAGTTGCTACTTTTGTCAAACCTTTGTTTCATGAACGTTATAAAGTGTGATTGCACCATATAAAAATGCTCAAACTTTTAGTTCACAACTTGCAATTTCAAAAGTCACAATTTAGGCAAATGGACGTCAGAGACAATATTTTTTACTACTTCAGCTAATTCAAACAGTTTGTGGTACGACATTAGAAAACGAAAAAATTTGTTAAAATTACCTGAATATGGTAAAATTGATGAGCAGGAGCGTCAGTAAAACCAAAATGCTTAGCTTGGAACTCGTACTTGCAGCTTGTTGCCATCACGCACAATTCCCTGAGATAGGTTTTGCGAAGTACAAAATGCTGACGTTCACCTTTTGTAGTGTTGCAGCATGCATTTAAAAGTCAAGCAATTCGTTTGAACTGGAAGATCAAAAGCTTATCAGTTACTTGAATAGCTTATGCAACAATTGTTTAGTTCAACGTTTCTCAACATAAGTTGGCGCCAGGCGCTCTTTGCTGCATCTGTAATGTTGAAAAACAAGCAATGCTTACCACCTTACAAAAATAAGTAAAACAGCACTATCCCGCACAAAAGCACAGAGTTAAAATCACTACCTGAATGTTTTACATGCATATAGCCGAGGGACATTTCTTAAAAATATGTTACTTTTGTGTCTTCTTGTGGCAAAGGTGGGAAAAATTCACAAGGCAGCAAACATGATATACATCGATCGTGTTGGCGTGAGCATTAGGGCAATCAAAACGAGTGACATCACTGTTGTTCAAAGTTTATCCAAATAACTGTATTTGGGACTAGCTTATCCTTTGCGTCACTTTTCAATCACCAGCTAATCTTGCCCTGGAAAGTTAGTTGCTATGAAAATGTACTGCGCATCCCAGTAGCAGGGACGTCGCCAATGGGGTAAGCCCGATGTGCCGGGTCCTCATTTGTAATTTGTACCCCTGTGCTGACAATAGTCACCTCTCTTTTACTCTTTCGCTGAAAATGACCCAACGTTTATTTTTGGCACCCCCTCCACCAAAACTGGCGACGCGTCTTCCCATGGGACGCCTGAAATGATGATGGCTCCTAAAACGTATTTTTCGGTCAATATGATCAACGTTTTCAGCACTATCTTAGCGCATACTATAATGCTTTCAACTTTCTTTTGAAAGTTTGACATTTTTTAAGGAATTCATTTGGAAACTGACACAAGCTATAATGACTTTGTCTATCTGTTGCGTTTTTGACCACTGCAATGCTAATTTAAACTCCGGCCGGTGGAGAATTTGCAGCAATTTCCTCCCCAAAAACAACCACCCACTGTAACAGCACCCCTTTTGAGTTATTGCTCTTTTTCCCAAAAGGGATGACCCTTTTTTGTTTTTCTCATCTTTTTCAAATAAAAAATTACGAAAAACCATTGACATTACGCTCCCTTATTCCTTTCTTCTCCCAAACGCCTGGTCTGGATCCGCCACTGTTCCAGTCAGTGATGACAACGATCGAGTGAGTGAGGTCTTCTCTCCTTCGCATTTGACCTGTGTGCATATTTATCTGTTGGCCCTAGCAAGGAGATCGTGACTCTGGAGCTCGAATTTTGATAGATATCGTGAATTTGTGTGCTTTCGTGTATGTCATTTTGCCTTCAGTTGACTCTCGCCAACTTTGTTCACTCCTACTAGAAATCATGCTGACATCCTTGACTAAGGTTTTTAACTGCAGTTTTTCTAAAAATTACGTTTATTCAAGTGACAGCTATTGCAAAAATATGCTTTATAAATGATAAAAAAAATTTTTTTCAGGTACAAATCGCACTCAAACAAAGAAATTTTCATTATACTCGCTTTGTACTCCATTTGGAGGGTCACGACTCATGAGTGGTCTGCTTGCTCGCATCCCTGCTTGCTCTGCACCCAGAACAACATTTGATTTAGCTAATGTACTGTGAAGACTGAACTAAACACAGTTTTGTGCCTCTACATTTTTCATTTGGACAGCAAAACATGGTATTCTTTCCAACATATTGGAGAAAAACAACACATGAAAACGCTTCATTTGAGAATCTACACTCTCGCGTAGCTACGTAAGCAGCTTCCCAGCAAGGGCGTACGCAAGGGGGGTTGGGGTTAACTACCCCGTTGAGCTTGATATTTCGCAAAAACTTTATTGCCTGCGCAAAGGAGATTAATCGTTTTCGCATATTTTTGTTTGTTNTTTTGTTGACTTTTAATGCAAATACCACGGAATGAATTTGCATGCAAATTGCAAGGAACACATGTGTATGGGCTAAAAAAGGTAATAATTAGGTTTCGGTGGGAATNTACGTTATCGTCTGCGTCCAGAAACCATCTCTCTTTTTGCAGACCTTTCATCCACTATGCATGTTTAAGATTGTGTTCCGCGATAGTTCACTTTATCCGAAACAATTGCATTTATTTTGTCTGCTAAGGCTAATCAGCGCAAGCTCTGACCCCATTGGCTATATTACCAATTTCTGTAGCACGATAGAACTGTTGCACGAGCTCAAAAACACCAGTTGTTAACATAGAAGTATTCAGGCGTTTGATAATGTCTCAGCAGGGAAAAAGGAAAGATAAAAGTTTGCTGGACTTCCATAAATAACAAAAAATCGAATGTTTTCTTGCGTACTTTATGCGCATTCTCAATTCTTGTGTAGTTCAGCAAGATTCGATCTTTCAAACCGGGGTGTGACTGTGCGCCAGCCAGTCCAGCTGCACGTTTTCTATGCTCGACTGTTGGTATTCGACAAGACATTAGCCCAGCCTCATTTTGCAGTTGTAAATTGCTCTGACGCATTGATGAGTGTGTTTTACTCCCCTGTCTTAACGCACAGTATGAACTGCTGTGTTGTAGCGTTGAGTATATATTCCTCCGCCAGCCTAACTTGGAGCGCTAATAGTTTGTATTCAGTGCAATGACACATAAATAAGGTGAGTGGATGTAGAAAAATATGCATCTTATGTTAATAGACTTNGCCGAAACGTTGGTTTGGAAACATGATTAAGACGTCAAATTGTGACGTCACAAACAGNGCACACCAAATACAAATGACCACCATATGCCACTGAATGAAACCCCCCATGAAAATTTTCTGCGTATGCCACTGCATGCCAGGTTTGAATTGATGAAAAACATTAGAAAGTTAGGACATTCTCAAAACTGGACAACAATGTTATAAAACTTAACTATGGTAAAAGTATGGATCAGCAAAATGTTGGAAAACAAAATCGATAGAAGTTCTGTAACATTCAAGACAGTAAATAACACAAGCTCTGTTCGGGATATTCCTTGATTTTTAAGTGAACATTTTTCTCAATAAATAGCTAAATTTCCATCAATGTGAGTATACATTTTCCGTGACCCGAAGCCTGCAAAAGCGCTGACCAGAAACGACGCAAGTCTCTTCTTGCAGTGTAATCTTGTTACAGTTAAAGTTAAATGATTTTTCCAAAACTTCGATCATTTTCGACGTAGTTGTGATAGGGATTCACTTTGTTTTTATTATATTGAACCGAATCATTACTTAGAAAAACACAATTATTATACTCGATGCTACCCTTGAAAAGTATTCGTTCCAAGCGAAACAGTGTTGCTTGTTCCGCTGACGCAAGGACTTTTCATTAGGAACCGGGCGTACTAAGTAATGCAATGTTTGAAAAATCTCGGACTGTTAAAAAAAATTCGAAACTTACATAACCTATAACGGAAGTGCGAGAGGGCGATTACTCTTCCAGAAATTTTTTTCCTCAATTCGACCATCAGAGGACCATCAGAGGAAAGTAGAAAAAGAGAATTGATTTGCCTCTATGAAATTTTACTCATCGATTTTCCGTTTACTTCACATATTTTACAGTTCGCGTTCACTTGCTTTGGTAGAACAACTGGAACCGCTCGGTGCATGTTTTGAGTTAGAACAACAAAAAAAGGCTGGAAGTGAATTGCCTGTGCCTACATGCAACTTACATATCTATGAAACAATCCATGCAAAGCAGCTTTGCATCTGCGTTTGTCTGCTCCAGCAGATGCTTTAGGGTGGCACAAACTTTAACTACGCGCAAAAGGAAGCAACGATGATCTCCAAAACANGGATGACCAACAGCCGGAAAAACATGATGCTTATCACGATCAAGCTTCCTGCGAGCTGTTTGCGAACAGCTGGCAATTCAGTTGGTTTAATTGAACTTTTTGAAAGTGAACGATACAATAAGCATCATTTTTCCCTAATGTTCAAGTAGCGAAACACGTGGTACGATTTAACCTATCCATTTTATGATATGATCCAGATGCTTTTCGTCAGTCTGACAACCGCAAACTTTTAATGGGATCATTGTCTATCAACTGGAAAATAATGTTGTTCCCTTTACCATACGCACTGAAGTAGAGAATCGTCCATGCGCAGTTTGTAGAAACTACTTCGAACCCTGCATTGGGCAAATAGGGGTACGAGACGGG
>JGI24159J19872_10006069_pt1 | contig 15690 bp, 9 predicted proteins | sample Ectturendosymbi4_FD_19872 | JGI IMG/M metagenome (IMG submission 19872) | reverse complement strand
GCTCTCTAGCGCAATCGGCGGAGGAGCTAGGGCGTTGGTAAGGCAACCGAAAACTGCTGTTTTTTTGCGAAAATCGCCAAAACCACCCAGACGCCAAGGAGTTTGATATATCGAAAAAGGTATTTGCTCGCGGCACCCCTGAGTATTGTAAATGACACCCTGGGAGCCGCGGCACCCCGATTGGGAACCACTGCCATACAGTATGACCCTTTGAATGAATGAGATGCAATTTATCTCATGATATTTTAAAGTAGGCTACATTAGTATATCACTACAGCTTTGGCCAACTCATGTTTCAAACTCCATCCTTTACACGCATTGTGTCATACTGTACTACAAATTTTTTAAATTGTAGTGTTTTCATTAACTTGTAATACGATGTAAGGTATGTCTTATGCCTACGTTAATGCTATCTGCTGCAAATATATCAATAGGCTTTTGTTCTTACAGCGATAACAATTTTCTAACAACATTGTTATGTGTGCTGTTGAAACTTGTAGCATGAGAAGTGGGCGAGATAAAGGTGTTTGCATGTTCCGTTTCCCCAAAGACCCTAAGCTTAAGAAAACCTGGGTCATCAAATGTCGGAGAGAAAACTACGTTGTAACCAAGCATTCAAAGGTGTGCGAAAAACACTTTGAAGATTCCGATTTCGTAGTAAGCAGGGCGTTTGCAGCCTCTGTTGGATATGACATGAATTTGAGGTTACAACTTAAACCTGATGCTGTTCCTACTATAATTCCTGAACCAAAAAGTAAAACTTCATCTTCATCAAAAAGAAAATTACCGAGAATATCTATGGCATGGGAAAAGCGTCGTCGTCTAGAGGTGAAATATTTTAATTTAATAAATGGCATATGTTGTCATTGTATGTCGCAAACAAATATACATTTATCTGTTTATGTACATTGTTTGTTTTGTACTGTACATATATTATGCTATGGTGTGTGTATTTATGTTTAAATGTATTGTGTTTGTTTTGTTCTTATCAGATTGTCAGAGAACTTATGGCTCAGTGTGAAAGCACACCTACTTCTGATTGCAGTGAATGTGAAACTCACTCAGACAATTTTTCAGAAGAAGCCAGGGATCCAAAATACAAAGACATTGATTTGCACCTGCGTCCAGTGAGCAACACTGTGCACACAAATAAAAAAAAAACAAGTTGTGGTGTGTACAATGACCTTTTATGCCTTTTCCATAAGTTTGCAAAGTTAATGGTACTTTTTCTTGTGTTCTTAGGGAAAGCATCATGTCAAAGTGCAGACTAAGACCGGAGCTATACCAAGAAAACGCTTAAAAAATCACAGTTGCCAAAACGAGTGCAGTCACATTCGGTGGAATACCACCCTTCACCGATACAACGCATTGGATGAAGATTCTTATGACTCAGACTGGTTACGTGACACCAAAGGATATAAGTTAGTTATGTGATATAATGATCCAGCAATGCTCTCAACATGCTCCGTGGTTATAACCAGATATTCAGTACAAAATGAGCTGTTAAAATCAATTTCTGGTTTGGTGTTGCAGCAAACAAAAGAATGTGTGTCGGGCAGGGGCGTAACGAGGTTAAATGACAACCGGGGCAAGAAGCAAGTTTGGGGCCACCATGATCGAACCTGAGGTCTTTCGGAAGCAAATGTGCTGTATTGTGGACATTGTTAGGACTTTTCGACGCCCCCTGCAGTGATTCGTCGCCCCCATAGTGATTCAGTGCTCCGGGAATTATGCCCCCCGTCGTTACGCCCCTGGTTCCGGGTGCTCCGCAGTACAGCATCATCGTAGATGGGACGCAGACATCACTATTAGTAATGCAGACCAAATTTTCATTTGTTTAAGATAAATTCCTCATGGTGATGTTGTGGAAAGTCGTGCTGGTTTGCTAGCCTAAAGTTTCACTGTGGTTATTCTTTCACCTTTAGCGTCATGGTGGTTCTGTAGACAGAGATTTATCATAGCATAAACTTGCGTGTGAACGAAATGCCCGCACTACACTTAATTCGAAACCTGGCGGTTGAAGTATTAATTGAAGACGTGCTGCACTGTAACGGCAAACCAGTTCTCAACCATTACTAACGCTGCCAATCACAATTGTGCTTACATTGTGTTCTCATTTTTTCCTTGTGCGACATTTACAACGCAGTGCACTGTTCTCCAGCTGCTTCACAGAGGGCAACTGAAACTTGTCTTCTAGACAGAGACACTATGTGGTGCTTACGCTTTTATCTCTTCTATTTTAACGGTAAAGGCTAATGCCCAATGATTGGGCATTGGTGCGTGAAACACAGGTATAAGTCGAGCAAAGAACTTAGCCTTCATTAATTAATTATTATCGACTGTCAGTGTCAGATCACTGACCTGAAATATCGGGCGTGCTAGCTGGTTCGCAGATCGTGGCCATACGCGAGGTTGCACTGGTGCCTGGTCACGTTAGAAAAACCCAGCTAATAGTCTTAAATAGCGGATAAGCGGCAGAACTCATCAAACTCAGCGCCCAACCGCAACTCTTTCTAACCTGAACCGCTGTGTTGTCCAGTGTCCACACCTTGTGGAGCAATGGCGAGTTAAGCAAGCAAACACGCAAAGAACGCAGGTTACGAGCCAAGCAAAGAACATAGCCAACAAGCACTAAATTCGCTGCTCAGTAAATAGGGGTCGACAAGTTCACGTAAACGCAACACTGCGAGCAACGCACAGACACAACCAGTCACAGCTGAGCCAATGCCACAATTTATGAAGGTTTATCCCTACCAGTGTTGCCATTGGGTCACTCTCGTTAACATCAGAATGTTGCCTTTACAAACATCAGATGACATCAGATTCTTACGTTATACGTTCATATAAGCTAAATGGTTCTATTGCCAACGTGAAACGTTAATTCCAACGCGGAGAAGGGCGCTCCATTAGTTTGGAACGATAACCAAACACACATCAGGGTGAGAGATAAGTTTCTTTCATCAAACTTTCTTTTCATTCTGTAGAAGAGGAAATGTGGAAAACAAAAAACAGCCTAGTCAACATCAGGGGCGCCGGAACAGCGTAGGGCAGGGGTCAGTAAAACATTTGAGGGCAATGGAAACTTATATAAAACAAACAAATCGTTACCAATATGCTTATTTCTGTTCAACAACAATGTTGACCTCAAAAATAATAAATAAAATAATGGAAAACCATTCTTAATTTTTTCAGTGCGCGAATAGCTGCAATAAATTTTTTCTAGTTGATTTTGATAAACCATGTAACTACCTATGATACTGTTATGAAAAGGTACCTCCGCCCCCATTTTGAAAGAGCAGGGAGGAAATGGCCCCGCTCTCCGGCGTCCCTGGTCAACATCAGACTTGTCGCCAAAACATCAGACATAAGAAATTTATCTCAAAACATCAGCAGTGGCAACACTGATCTCTATGCGCCAGATCTTCTCAACACGATATCTGGTCTCAGAACGAAGATTGACACGAACCACGTGACCATCGGTATTACGTTACAGTGCGACTTACATCCAGGTGTGAATCGCAAGAAACTCTGTAATTTGTCCGTAACATCGACTTCATTCATTTATTATTATCGACCAGCACTGTTTGTGGTTTATCGAGATTGTGGTTTATCCCTCCAGCAGACGAGGTACTTGTTGAAGTAGGCTAAGCAGACGGTCACACTAAACATTAAACTTTCAGCTGTAAGCAGGGGCGTAACGAGGAGGAAAGGGGGGAACAATTCTCCGGGCGCAGAAAAGTCTCAACAAAGTCACAAGTACTTTCTCCAATACAGTACTGTACATTTGCTTCCGAAAGACCTCAAGTTCGAACAGGGAGCGCCAAACTTGCTTTTTGTCCCGGACGCCATCTGACCTCGTTACGCCCGTGGCTGCAAGTTCCTACCTTTGAGTCCTTATTGCGAAAAAATGTGTACCTGTTTCTTGAACGATGCAAAAAGTCTAACAACGTATGGTTTGCGCCCTTTGATGCAGTCAGATTGTTTACGTTCGTCCTTATTCTTTGAACACTACAACCGCATTTTACTTTGTGACTGAATGCCCGGACGTTCAGTGTTAGTTGGAGGACGTGTGCAGGCCACAACGCATTCATACTTCACCTGGCTTTGGCCAGGGTTGGCCCCTAAATCTTGCCATGCGATTTTCGTGTCCTACTCTGGATGTAGTGTTGTACCGAGTGTTACGAGTTAGCGAACAGTTGTGTTAAGAAAGTGTCTGTAATCCTGTGGTCCTATCCCCAACGCCGTTAAAAAATGTTCTGTGTCTGTAATTANCAATCTGCTTTGTGCAGACAGTTTGTGCTTGTGCTCTATGGACTTCGTGTCTGGTTCAAACATTAGAATAAAAAATAAATAAATAAAATTAAAACTACAAGGTGCTTTGAGAACCGCGGGCTTAATGAATCGAACAATGATGGAAGCTGATGAAGTGTACAAAACAGCTCGAAAAAGGATATATAAGAAGTTAGAACTAAATGCTGACCTGTTTTTGGTATAACGGAAGAGGGGCTTTCAACGCTTCCGATATTTCGTGCTTCTAAAGAAATAGGTGAAGCTTTGCAGGTGCGTCGTAAAAAATGTCAGACAATCCTTGTGTGGCTCAAGTCAAAAAGATTGAGAACCACTGAAATGCAGAGAGCGTTTATGAATCTGCTACAAATTGTGAACCTCTTATTATTTCTTGTCAAGTTCTGCTGGTTATGTGCTTGTGAAAGCAGTGCAATTTTTTGCAAGTAAACTAACGACGTGTAACAAAGCCTTGTTGTGTTCCTGTTTAAACTGCAGTCATGTTTTTGAGAACGACAGATGGCTGTCTTACAGAATAGCGTATGAGCTATTTTTGTTTCTTTGAAGCAACTGGTGAGAGTAAAACGCTAGAACCATGCCGGCGTTTGGTCGGTCTAACGATGGATTTTCATCAGGCCAGTAGATGGTTCTGCAATAGGCTTAAGACAGTTCACGCGGACAGCAGCGTAACTGCTCTCCTGTTGTTATTTTATTTAAAGAGCAGTAGCTGAAGTTATTTATTGTGGTTAACGAATAACGAAGCTAACTTCTTGATTAAACGGTGCCCTCGCCCATCACTGGTCACAACGCATCAAAGGGTAGGTGTTAGTTGGTATACACAGTCAATCTGAAGAATAGACACTGACACAAGGCACCAGTTGATATTGCATTAGATTGGGTCATGATCATACAGACGCGTTACATAGTGGGAGAAAATGAAGACTTGTGAAAAGCATCGCACATATGAAGTTAGCGGATAAAAATCTGTCTGAAGATACGTATCGTTTGACAAAAGCATACGAATTTATAAGAACTTGCCGGGTTTTCATGACACCTTACCATAAAAGCACGTACGCAAGTATTTTTGAGATAAAAATCAACGAAAAGTTTTTATTGTTGTTTTATCTCTTATGAATATATTGCAGACTGCAGCAGAACTATGCACAAAAACCACCGACAGCCGAAAGTTTGGGTGAGTTTGCTAACTTTATGTTTGAATCATGCCAAAGCTATGCTGTTTCAATCGCGGCGAGAAAGTGCTTTTTATCGTAATGAGATCATCACGTAAACATAGCAGTGTCTACCGTTGTATAAGATTATATGGGCAGACCACCGTTTCCTATTTTCGCGGCGCCTCTTAATGATGGTTTTAGCCACAGTGACACGTACAAAGATATCTGTAACCATGTGATAGGGACAGTGGTCACTGTTTCGTCTGAGTTGTGCAATCGCACCGCAGAGGAGCGAACTTCTCTGCCCGATGCACCGCTCAGATCTTCAACTCCTGGTGCCAAGCAAAAGGACGTTTGCGTCGGCCAGGGCGTAGCAGAGGAGATCGTGATTACCGACGTCAGATCCCTGGTCCTGCCCGAAATAAGTTCGGAAGATACCGAGGTCAGCCAAATTACGGAGAACTACATCCCTGCGCCTTTTATTGCAAACGATTGCAACGGCTCGGGACAGTTGGTCGATGCCGTTCCGCATGCACGGAAGCAGCTGGTGAGAGGATTCCGCGCGTTAAATGCAAGTTTGTTGAGTGACAGCTCCAAAGATGATTCACATTCAGATGGAAGAATGGTGTCGCCTATTCCAGAATCAAAAAGATTAACAGATGGACAAGACGCGTTCGCAGACTCTGCGTGTGAGGATTTTGCACGACTTCCGCAAGACTGTATTAAAGTTGAAGATGCATGCTTAGAGCCAATGGCATTCGGTGGCAGCATTGTTGGAAATGACTCTACAGATAGGTGTGTTGTCATCTTTAAGATTTACTGTTTCACTTTAAAGTGTATATTGCAACTTTTATGAACGTATTGCAGAATCTTCTGAAAAATAAAAAATTACAATTCAAAAGCCGTAGTAAATCAGTCGAATCAACATCTGAATTTCTTAACACGTTCATGGCTTACTTTCCACTCTGCCCCACATCGTTGTTGGATGTATTTTTTGGAGACGTTGTTTGGAAGTTGAAGAACTGCAGTGCTTCAAATTTTTTGTTTTTTTTTCAATATTTTTTTGTCTTTGGTGACAAAAAGTTCATCTTGATAACCAGAGGGTATTTAAAGGTGTTTTAGGGACCCGATTCGGGTCCCTAGAATTGAAAATCGGGTCCTTAGAATCAGAGAAAATCGGGTCCCTAGAATCAGAGAAATCGGGTCCCTACAGGTCCATACCGGGTACCTAACATTTTCCTTAAAAAAAGCTGTTAATAACCAAAACCGGCTTTCCCAGCTTTTGCCTCTTGAAGGAATGTCTGATTCTGAAGTAAAAGGTGGGTTAAAATATGCAAAATCGATATCACAAAAATTTCCTACTAACAAAATGAGTAACGGTATTTTGTACATTCACTGCTGCTCTTACTGATTATTCGCAGAGTTTATATCACTTAAACTTTGTGATTTGGATCAGTTGTATTTTTTGTAGTTTTTGAGGAAATACTTTACTCTTGCTCGTGGAAAAATTGGACTAACATTTTTCACAAATCTTTTATTTGGTGAGAAGTATTTTGGAAGCTAATATCTGCTCGCTTTTTAGTCTGCCCACCCTTCAAGTTGTTGATCAAAATACGCATCAATCGCAATCGGTACCCTTGATTACATCTGTAAAGATAATAGCTTGTGATTCTTTTTTCGTAGCGTGCTACATTTCTTGACATGCAGAAAATAAGGCATGTTATTTGACAGAATTGACTTCAAACCAAACGACGTCACCAGAGACATTAGTGGGAGCGAGCTTCAGCCAACCCGATGCAAGAACGTTGAACCTGTGGAATGGGTGCTTGTACCCAGGAAAGCCATGCGAAAAGCAAAGGTATGTTTCAACGTCACGACTGTTTATAGCACAAGAAGAGAGAAACTCTAATGTTATCTGTGCAAAAATGATGGGTCTGCATCGAAACAAAACAGGAACAGACATATATTCCAGGACAGGAAGATGAACTAGCTTGGCTTCTGCCCCGAATTTTGCAAGTTTGAGCTTAACAAACAACGGTCATTTGACCTTTCATGTTTTCCTGCGTGAGTCAGTATGCAATTGATGCTAGTACAGTATATAGTCCATACCCATTATGCGCTTTTTGCTGGGTGCCCGAGCAGTGACCGCAGATCGACCTACCATAATTTTAAACGAAAGTAAACATTGTTTCACGTAACCAGCGTAGTGCAAAGCTGCAAGTTGTAGATAACGTTCAAAAATACCATTGAAATTCGGTCGTTTTCATAGTGGAATCATTCAATGATAGCGTCAGTTACATTTCGTAAAGTTGAACGGCAATTCCCCAGTAAGGGCCAGTGCAATTACCAAGTCTCCACATATGAAGGCAGAATTCATTCTGGATAAATGATAGCTTGTGCTGTTGCAACCCTTAAGTGGTAAGTATGAATTTAACTCAGTTCAGTAAACTTGCTAGATAGGTCAGGTAATTGGCTCAAGTTAAAGCAGAAAATGAATTTAGCCACAGAGAACTTAACTGTTTTCGGTATAGTTTAACCTTAGTGTTTATCATGTAATGTTACTTGTATTGTCTTGCTGGCGCTCCTAGCCTTTTTGCGAGGTGTGGGTAACTTGTACTAACGGCTTTTAACACGCACTTGTATCGCCTTTTCTGCACACTGTATCGCCTTTTCTGCACAATACGAGTTCCGTGCATGTGTCCTGCAGTACTGTAGCCTCAAATTTCCTACAGAAATTGCAAACGAAGACAGGAAACGCAATCAACGCAAACGCTCGTCAAATCAGACAAGCTCAACTTCTATTCAGTCGTCGAGTACGGTTTCTGAAACAAAGCAGAAACAAGCCTAAGAAACGCTACCAGCGTGGCTGAACTGTATAAGCGTGACTACTCTGATTCAGTAAGCCAATCGCGCAACAGAAGTATTTACAGTAAACGCAAACACGCAATGCTGATCACAAGGTCAACACGAATTAATGAACTGCAAGTCTGCAACTGCCCACTACTCTTAACTGCGTAATGAATCAGTTGTTATCAAACGATGTGACTTCCACTGCACAGGTCCTCACGTTTATTTGCCGGCATTACTCGCGGCTGAACCTTAGCGCTGCACTTGAAGCTGAAAAACTTTACTAACGAGAACAGCAATATAGCGTGCTCGCACAAAGACGAACCGTCGCGTCGTGCCAGAGAATGTACATTCGTTTGATGTCACGTGCATTAATCGTTCAAAATGTGCTAATGGACACAAGCGGAAGATGAAAACCCTTTCTTGAAACTCGCATTAATTGGGTTGCCGCCCCACAGCAGAGATGCAAGTCTGACCGGGTATACTCGAGATTTTACCATGGTACTCTCTTACTCTAGTTGCTAGTTAGCCTGAAGGATATTTCTTATTTAGTGACCTTGTGTAACGTTTAACTTCAGCAGCTAATTGCATAATTTCTTATTTAATCAGCGTTTTTTGGCCACAATTTGCCAACGACTAATGCTAGATGTCCAATCAAGAGCTCTAAAGGTACGGATTTTCATCTATTTTATTTTCAAAGAAAAAACAAGCAAATATTTAAAAATTGATTTTGGTGACGGCACTTGGCGGCAGGCCGAAGCCTTAATTTTGCTTCTTGCGGGAGCGGTTGAGGTGTACGCTTGCCCAGGGAGCGTTATGGCGATTCACTCAGTGGCCGTGGCGCAACACCCATCCTTCGAATTGAGAGGCGGACGCTTTACCACTGAGCTATCGTGGCCCCAACAGGTAAATTGCCACTTGAATTTTTTCTCATGCCGTGATGGCGTCATTAAAATCCCCTGACCTCCCCAGTAATGACGTCACGCTAAAAAAGTTCAAACACAAAAGTGCCAGTTTTTTTTAAATCGAAGCTAGGAGACTTTCTGCTTAGAGGGTTTGAACAGCTCTCTCGCACCATCGGTCGGCAAATTGTCACTGGGCAAACACCCTGAGAAAACAGATTTATGTTTTTCAAATCCAAATCGAAAACTGACAGTTTTAAAATCCAAACAAATCTTATTTAAATCGAAAATCGTATCACTATTGCTAAGCTATGTGTAATCCAACTAAAAGGTTCTAACTTGGAACCTAATTCAAATAAATGTAGGTTCTACCTTTGGCTCACAGCATCATCATAATTGACACCTCAGAGACTTCAAGGTAATCGCTATTAGCAGCAATGCGATGATGAGATCAGTTATGCTCAGATTTACAATGTAAACTGAATTGTCATGATTGTTGATAATAGTGTTGGTTAATTTTAGTTAACCGAATCAGTGTGTACATAAACGTTGCTCAATCATGTGATTGATTCGTGTCATGTTCTTGTGAGTCGAATTCCTGCGCTGGTCTGTAGCCTACAATGTATAGAACACGATTGCCACTGCCAGTATTTACCAAAAGATCTTGTGGTTTGTTTTTGATTTGATCTATGTGGTTTAGTGGTTCTAGTGAGAATCTTGTGGTTTTTAGTAGCACTACATTTTATTTCGGAACTGACCAAATTTTTCACCATAATTATGTCTATTTACGCCCAACTCTCAGAATTGATGTGTTTTCATATTAAATGCAGTGCTAGATATAGCACATGCAGCACCATTGTACAGTATCAGTTGCTATACCACCACCATGGGCGTACACTTGGGTCATGGCCCCCAAAATATACCATTTCCATAATTTGCCCCCCATTTCGCCAATTTTTCAAAATGGTTGAGTGAACATGGTGACGTCATCGAAACGCAAACAATAAAGGTTTGTCCCCCCAAAGGTTTCTAGCAAATTCGGCCCCTGCCCATATGAAGTTACCTATGTTCTTAGGACATTTGGTGACTTTTAGTAGGAACGATTTGTATGCTCATATCAAACGGTGCGCATTTTGATCCAAGTTTTTTTATCTGTTCGCTTCAATTTATCTGACACTTTTTAAAAATCTCCTTTTCCCCCCCAATACGTAACGCTTCTGTATGACAATGAGCGAATGTAGTAGTTGCTGGTGGTTTGTTTCGCTGTTCACTGCTCTTCAGTAATGACTGCATTTACCAACTAACACCTCCCTATGGTGCGTTGTGCGTGAGCACTTTTGTACCCTTGTGTTCTTGTAACTAATGTGACATATTGGACCCTGTGTATGAGCCAAACACGTGAATATATAAATGCGCTCATTAAGTACTGTACGGGCTGTACAGATTTTGCGAAAAGCGAAATAGGTGTGCCACTATACAACAAACGTGGACAGGCACTGGAATACTGAATATGAAAACAGTTGTTTTTGAAACGTCCAGAACGATTTTATTTAAATCATAGGTTTTTCTGTTGTTATTTCTTGTGCGATCATGCAACGCTTCTGCTTTTTACTCTGTTTCTTTGCGGAGTGTTTTTATTTTTTCTTTGCGTGTTTGTCTAGGACACAATGTTCATATCACATCGGTTGGAAAGAACGGAAAAAACACAAGGGCACAGAAATGCTTATGCACAACGCCGTACAGAGAGTAACTTGATGCATTCAGTCCACACTGAAGATAAACGAATACTGTAACAAGGCAACAGACTGCATTCGGTCATCATCACGCAGAAGCGTTGCCTAATGAGAGAAAAATAGAGATTTGTATAAAAACACTTTAAACAATTCCAGTGAGCGAATAGAAAAACTTGATGAAGTTGTGCATCGTTGAACAAAAGCATACAAATTGTTTCTAGTGAAGGCATCAAATGTCATGACGATATAGGTAACTTGATGACGGCGAACACTTAGGCCACTTTCCTTGGGATATATAGCAAAAAAATTCTGTTATTTTATTAATTTGCTGGAAAAGAAGTTTTTGTGAAGCTTAAGGCAGAGAAATATTTGTCTTGGTTTTATGTCGTGTAGAGTGTAGACCAGGGGTCCGGAAATACTTTTTGGCGCGACCCTAAAAAGTAGTTCTAAATTCTCGCGACCCAATCATTTCGTGAGCATTTAATTTTGTGGAATGTACTTTGTAATTAAGTCAATTTTAAGACCACTATTGACAATAGCAATTTTCTTACACAAAATTGTATAAAACTTACCACATAAAACAGTAAATGATTGCATTTATTCTGTCTAATGAGGATGACAAATTTAAAATGTAAATTTAAATTATTTCGCGACCAGAATGGAAGGTCTCGCGACCAACATATGGGTCGCGACCCACTATTTGCGGATCCCTGGTGTAGACCCAGAGTCGTTGTGAAAGCCAAATACAGTATTGGGGTCGTGTTAGAGTCTGGGCACAGACGATTATTATCATCGACGTTTTTGTACACCAAAAAACGTCCGCTCCACAACACCGTCTCGTACTCCTACGACTGTAGGTATAAAAATATGAAAAACTATTGTTATTAATTTGAGGGGTACCAGTCCATCGGGTGCATATATAGGAGCTAAGCCACTGTGTATACCTGTGCTTCAAATGCCTGCAACCAGGCCTAAAAGTTGGTGAGCGGTTTCTGCTTTGTGTTCTTGAAAATTTCTGCTTTTGAGTTCTTGAAAATAAAAATGCAATGCTTGGGTGGGAGTGGTTATTATAGCCAGCTTAAGTGAAAACATTACTGCAACACCATACATATCTTGCTCACCTCTTTATTCGAGTTTCGCAGACGAAAATTCCACGTTTATATGACCATGAAAAAGAAAACATAAATTTGTATTGCAACGTGTACCGAATATGCTCTCATCACTCCTGTTGTTGCAACAGTCAGTTATAAACTTATGGTAAGTCGGCCAAAGACATCGTGTCTCTGTGGCGCAATCGGTTAGCGCGTTCGGCTGTTAACCGAAAGGTTGGTGGTTCGAGCCCACCCAGGGACGAATTTTGCTCTTTTAGGTAGTTTATTTCATTCACTTGTCCAATTTAAGGTTAAACTAACGTTTGCCATTGAAAAGCTTAAGCAAACGAAAGCTTTCTTTCGCCTTGACATCTCGCTGATTTTCTGTCTCATCGCACTCAAGTGAAAGCAGACTCGGATCTTGGCAAATTCGCAGTGAGGCAAAGTCATGGAGGAATTCTTTCGGACCAGCATTTGTTTGCTCACCATTGATAGCGATGGCCGAAACGTAATTTCACTGAATATTTTTGATAACTTTTTATTTACTCTGATAGCCACAATATTGGCTTGTCACCTTTTATACGTATAATTGTCATTGTCATACCCTAATTAAAATCCTTGCCACGTACGTTGGCATTTCTGCCTAAAATTCAGGTAACCTATTCAATGTGTCTGGTTCCTCAAGCTTTGCTGAATTAGCCACAAGACCACATCGATGTACCAAATGGGTTCAGAAAATCAATACTTTTGAAGCCAGCGCTGGATCGCGATTCAACGCGTTTGTCTGGTTGTCCTTTATTGTCCAACCGCCAGTGTCAACGTAACTTTCAACGTGGGGGAAAGCTGAAGCTCTTCGAAAACGTGGGAGAAACTGAAACGGTTGCTTTATTAAAATGCTAATTTTTCAGCTCTTCTAAGTGTGGAAAAGGGTACCCTTAACAGTGTTTTTTCACGTGTGCTTGCGACTTTGGTTTAACGTTGCTGCGGATTCTTGGGACATTGCATACTACCAACAGACATAACGCTAGCTGGAAAACTCTTCTGGAAAATCGTCAACAAAACTGTTCAACTTTGCAAAAGCGGAAAGTAGGCTGTATTGTGCAAAACCCATTATATCCTCATCCGTTTTTCACTGTCTCCAGGAACGCATTCAAGAACAATTATGTGGAAGATTACCTGAATCTCCCCCTTCTCCTCAAGCAAGAGACGATCTTCCCGATCTGAACAATCGACGACGTTCAGCACGAGTTTTGCGAAGTTCGTCGCTTGTGCACACGGCGGAGATTCGAAGCGCCCCACAGCTACTTGAAGGAGACACACCGCAGACCACTGAAAGCCAAGCTAAAGAAAAAGAAGTACGCGTGAGAAAGCTTGAGCTCGTTTCACCGAATGCTTAGTGAACTTTTTTGAGCATTGAACTCATGAACCCTTCTGCGTGATTTTTTTGCGTTTACTGCATTACTGAGTACGATTCACTTGAGAACGAATTAAGCAATAGTGAGCACAGCATATAAAATTTCAGCACTAGCGTTAAAATGAATGGAAATATTGTTTTAAGCCAGCAAACGCATTACTCCAGCTACAGGTGAACATTCCCTCAAAAAGTTAATCTGACACTGTTCTTGTTTCAAGTACACATCGATTAAATTTTGCGTGTGGCTGCATGCAAACAAGTTGCAACGGAAAAAGTTACGCTTCATTTTATCGCGCCAGCCTCTTTTATCGCGAGCTGTGGGGCCTGACACAAGGTTTTCAACGCGCAATTGACAACTTTTTGCCTCTTCTGAAGCTTACGAGTTCCGTGCATCCACAAATATGTGAGTAGATAGGTTATTCGTACTTTTTTGTGACACAAACCACGAAGCAACAGAAATGAAATAAAAAAAGAGCGAAACACCAAAGGATAGAAGAATTTAATTGCATGTTAATAAAAATTTAAGATGAGAAAAACAATTGAGGTCTTAGGAATTCTGAAAATTGGCGTGAACTATATGACAGGCGTTATTTATTTATTTATTTTATTTTTCGGCAAACGACGACAAGCCAGAGCCTGGAATGCCATCTGCCGGTACCAGAAGCAATACGATAATATGATGACAGAATGTTAATAAATAAAAGGAAGTTAACATTAATAAATAAAGATGCAAAAGGAAGTTAACATTAATAAATAAAGACACAAAAGGAAGTTTGATAATAGAACGATAATCAAAGACACAAAAGAAGCGCAAGAGATACGAATCGATGCAACTATGCCAAAGCAGTTGAAAGGAAGTTACAAACCGCATCATATAACTGCAAAAGAGGCAGAGCGTTTTAGTTTATCGTGACCCCTAGAAGAGAATGCGCTTCCACGAGGCTTGACTGAGGGCATATAGTTGGGATAGAGTGAGCACTTCTTTCAAACGAATATTTAGAATAGAATTCAACATAACCTGACGTGAAGCTCTGATTAGGTCTCATTCGAGCAAAATATGGGTCTCAGCCTTGGCAAGGCCAAACGAGCACAGGCGATAATGTTTGTAGTCTGAGTTCAATGGACTGTGACGTAAACGAAGCATGCACAGCCAGGATGTTACTCGCAGATTCACGGCACAGAGATGCAGTGACAGGGCCGGCCTTAACAAGTGCGGGACCCAATTGGAAACAATTTTGCGGGGTTCCACTTAGTGTGTGTACAGAAATTTTTGAGGAGCATCAGGTCATAATGATAGAAATCGGTGATGTGAAAGATGAGATCCGAAGGGAACGACCTACCGCTTCACTAGTTGGCAGTACTCTTGCAGTGAAACTTATAAAGCAGTGTCCCGTCACTCTCGTTTTCGGGGAAAATTTCTGTAATGATTGTAGGTGGTCCTCCTTGTCCTAAATAGTCCTTAGCATTCCGACTCATTACACCTGGCTATTTAGCAAGAGCGTTTGCCTCACTAAATACAATTTGACGTGTTATGAAGTGCATGAGAAGCATTTTCACTGTGGTGTGACTCTTCTAGAGCTTTTTCTGGATTTTCTAAGGTACAGTAGTTCTGCTACTAAACTCTTGTTCAACACATCTCTCGTTTTCCTACACGTAAATCATATTACAGTAAAACACCGGTGAAGAACACAAACCGCTGATAAAAGCAGGTTTTCAATGTCCCGGAAAAGTTAAAAAACTGCTCTCTTCTAACATGAAAGAAATATGCAAAGTATTGCAGATTTCTCAGTAACTGTAAACCTTTCAGAAAATTTTCAAAACAAGCAAGTACTTTGGTAGCATTGGCGTACGAGGCGGGGGAGAAATTGTTCCCCCAGATTCGGGAAAGATTCAAAAAAGTTCAGGCAAAACTGCAGAATCATGGCCTGCAAAACTTTCCTGTAGAAGATTGTGTGTTAATGGCGTAACAATTTGGGCAAATCGAAATATTTTCCCCCAAAAGCCAAAGGTCCCCGTACGTCTACGTTAGCCTTCAAAAACTTTCAGGAAAGTCATACCACGTTGTCAGTTTTTTCAACTTTCAATTTGTTAGACCATATCTCAGAAATTACGACGCCCATCTGGTTGAGAGTGATGCCATAATCCTTGTTTTACTTCGCTTAAACGTAACTGTCACTTCTATTTCTTTGCAAATGGATTTACTGTTAATAGTCGTAACGAAATTTTCTGTTTGTTTTTCAAGAAACA
>JGI24159J19872_10006066_pt1 | contig 15696 bp, 7 predicted proteins | sample Ectturendosymbi4_FD_19872 | JGI IMG/M metagenome (IMG submission 19872) | reverse complement strand
AGTGCATGAGATGATGTGATGGAAAGTGTTAGCTTCGTGAAGAGTGAACTAGTGAACTATTTATGTACTACACCACGGACGTAGCCAGGGGGCATTTGGGCCATAACCTCCAAAGTGTGCAACATAACTTTTTTTTTACTCCTACTTGCAAACCACGGTTGAGTGAGCATGGTGACGTCAACGAAACGCAGGGTCCCCCAAAATGTTTGCACAGGGTCCTCCCCAAATTGCTAAGACCACCACTGCATCGAAGTTAATATCTTTTCAGCAGGGATATTGTAGATGCTAAGTAGTTTGTCACGCTCCATCTGTTTCAAATCAGAATGAATTCCGTGTTTGAAGACATCATCAGGTGAAGTGATAGCAACTCATTTTTCAGTTGTCTTGAGCTTAGCTTTTATATTGTCATTTCGGTTGCAGCAAGAACTAAATGTATCAGAACAGAAATTTTGCATGCACTTCATAAGTTTGAAGTGTACCTTAGAGGTGTGAGATCCTCACAAAGACGCGCTGTCTGCCTTCGACAGTTTGGGATTCCGTTTGTTAGTAAGCAACCCGTTTTCTTTTGGTATGACACAAACCTTGCAATGATTGGGCGTGGGTTATCTTTGTTGTTCCTTTTCGTCCTAGCCGATGTACTCTCTGCATATCATTAAGTTCCATATCAATTTTGAGCTCATCTACTACTGAGAACAAGATCTTTTCTCTGTCATCATCGTCTTCTTTATCTTCCTATACTCCATAAATAAAAATATTTTCTCTTGTTATATTTTGTTCTTGTCTATCAAGTTGAAAAACAATCAGATTTGTTTTCTGAACCATCTTAATCGTTAGCTGTACTTTTTTCTTCTTCAAGCTGATTCAACTTAGTTTCATTTTCAACTATCTTGGTTTGCATTCCATTCAGCTTGTTTTCAAGGTTTTGTGTCAGATCAGTTAGCTTGTCCAGTTTTTCGTACATGTTTCTAATGGTTTGCCAAAGTTGGTTGAAGATTTCTTTTACTGAAGTTTTTTTTCTTCAGGCAGCCTCGCCTTGTACATTGTTTTTTAATGATGCGCTGATTTATCCAAGATCAGTGGACCAGCAACGTCAGTAGCAAGCTATAGGCTAATTGTTTAAAATACTGTATAAATTAAGTTATTACCTACACTATCCCATAATCCAAATAGAATGTAGAAGTAGTCACTTAATCTAGTCCTTGCACGACGTTTAGGCCACCCTCTCGTGAACTGGCAGAACTCGCCTCGCCAATCTTTCCTGGGGTCCCCTGAACACATGACTGAGCCAGCGTAGTTGGAATCTCTTGATGCGATATTTAGGGCTTTACGTATTTGACAGCTGCGCACTTTGTCGCTAAATGTCATTTTGTGAACTCTTCTCAAAAGTCCCATCTGTGCTGCTTGCACTTGCGATAGTAATTTTTCAGTCATTTCTGAAAATTGATAAACAGAGGTATGGACTGGACCAAATTTACAAACTGACAATTTTGCGGTGTTGGACAGATGCCGTTTTGTCACCACAAAGCGGCAAAGCTCACCCAGAACGACGTTTCCATTACCTCTCCGTGTTACAAGCTTTTTGTTCCGCTTTCCATCAATGGAGACTACCATCTCAAGGTACTTAAACTTGTCGACGTGCTGCAGTGTGTTGCCGTTGACCTGGAGTGTACACTGCCTTGTGTTCTAGAGAGACAAGAGGGACGTATAATACCTCGGTCTTGTTAGAGCTGATTTTCATTCCGGCTTGGTCGAACTCAGCTGAAAACCGATCGAGTGCATGTTGGAGGCCATGTTCAGAATTGCGATCAGTACCAAATCTTCCGCCAAATTAAGGAGTTGATGTTGCAACTCCCAATAGTGACAACCTCGTCGGCTTGGCTGTGAATCTATCCAATTCATATAGACCAGTGGTTTTCAACCTGGGGGTTCCGACCCGTGTGGGGTTCGTTTGCTATTTTTCTAGGTTCTCAAGAGCTTCTGATAAAAATATTCAAAATTATATTTTGTATTTCGTAAATGGAACACTTTTTGTTCTATCGAAAATAATATGATCACCTGGAAAAAATGATAGCCTACTTTTCATTCAAAATTGATTTAGGTGTGATAATGACCATTACAAAGTTTTGAGTGTGATTTTGACCATTACAGTACTGTTGCGCTTGGCAACGCACAAATGACTATGTGGCGTACGAGTGTGCTGTGTTTGTAAATTAGATATTTCAAAGTGGTAGCTAACTTGGGAGTTATTCTAGCTTTGAAAGAGTAATGCTGTGGAGTGATTTGTATATGGCAAGGGTCTCTCTCAGTGACGCTGCCGTGTGCATGAGCTTAATAAATGAGTCTTTGTTGAACATAGTGATATCGTACGTTAATTTTTAGTCACTGTGATTTTCTGTTGTGCAAACAGAACTGCGTTTCATATGCCGCACTGGAAAGGATCGTTTGGTTAAATTGAGTTGCAAAATGGGTCCCTGCATAAAAAAGGTTGAAAACCGCTGATATAGACTATGAAGAAGAGTGGTGGCAGCTAGAGCTCGACCGATGTATCGGCATGCCGATATATATAGGACGATATGACGATGTTGCCGATGTTTCGCATCGGCAAAATTCCGCCAATATATATTGGCAATATTTACTTATAAAAGTGTTACCCTGTGGCTCTACATGAAGTGTTCGGAAACCCAAGTTGCTGCTTCGTCTCTGACCCTGATTGATTAACGCAAATGCTCTGTCCTGATCCTAGCGCACAGAGCCTTCATGCATCACTGGTCAACACAAAATTTCTTTCTGGGATGAAAGTAGCAGCCTTTTTCTAATTTTTGGTCGTAGAATCCGAAAATTAGTCTTAAAATTATCGGTTAGCTCCAGTTTTCAAGGTATGGGCACCAGCAACATATGCTAGGGGGTACAGGTGACCACCCTGGCATTCTGCGTCAAATACCTGCATATCTCTTTCATTCACAAATCACATTTCAATCCTAACAGGGCTCGAAGACCCTTTTAAAACAACCACCAAATTTAATTTTTTAATAACCACATGTTTCTAAGGCCTTTGGTGACTGTTACATTTGACCTCCCTTCACAGATCATTTGACACTCTTTTCAAAACTACTGCAGGCGCCCATGTTTCAAGATATTTGAGAGGAGTGAGGTCACATATATTATGATAACAGCTAGGCTTATAAAAGATGGAAATACAATGTGCATTCCTCCTATACTGATAAGATGTTTTTCAACAACAGCGATGAAATACTTATTAGGGAGGGCTTATCTAAAGACAGTACAAGTGATGTGAAAATATTTCGCTGATTTATATCAGCTACAGAGCTTAAATAGGAGTGTAGCTTAGTTAATTTGCGTGATAAATAGTGAAATACAGCAGGTAACGCTAGCCAGCAAAAATAATTCTAATATTGACTAAGTTGAAGGCTTCTAGCAGGTGCAAATGAACTTCCAAGTACAGTAACTGTCCAGTATATTTATATCGAAACGTGCCCTGTGTTCTTTTTTGTTTAGAATTGAGCTCTTTTAACGACGAGTACGATGACCTGTTAAAGTAGCTTTCAGTATATTTTGAAATGCTTCGTCTTTGTGCAATATGTGCAGATAACTTCTGTTATATCTGTGTGGAGTTTACCGTGTCTTCGCAGAAGCGTGTCTTGACCACTAGAACAAGAAAGGCATATCATACAGTACTTTGGTTGTAAAGTCGGAGGTCAGGCTTTGGACTCCTCACATTTCCTGTAACTCCTGTGTGACCGTCCTTTATGAGTGGTTGAAGAAGAAAAGAAAGGCAATGCCATTTGCAGTGCCAACGATTTGGAGAGAACCTACGGATCACGTAAACGATTGTTACTTCTGTATCACGCCTTCCACGTAAAAAGGATTCAACAGGAAGACGTCTTTAATAGAGTACCCTAACATACCATCTGCTATTCGTCCTGTTACTCACAGTGACAAGCTAACTGTGCAACTTGAATAACACGGAATGCAATCTCAAGCAAATATTTAACCAATCAAAAAGGTGTTTGATTTTAACATCAGAAACATTTTGGATTGAAACATTTTGGACAACATTTTTTGGACAAAATCCTATTACAACCTCCAAGCTACACAACCTGTTTTGTTATCTTGTTCTTTGATAAGTATTTATTCTGGAACTTTGCTTTTTCGTGCTTTTGTAAAATGAAGTAGTTATGCCAACATTTTGTTTTTTCATGCTTTTGTAAAATGAAGGTTGTTTATACGTCAGTGATGTAATTTTTCGATTGAATAACAGAGGACCTGGGAAGAAAGCTTGATGAGTACATCGGCTCGTTGAAAATTGTGAGAATTGTGCGAATGCCTGAAAGGTCTGGATTAGTTCGGGCCAGATTGGCCGGAGCTGAAGTTGCCGCTGGGCACGTTTTGACATTCCTTGACTCTCACTGTAAGTTCAACTTATATTAATGTTCAGAAATATCATGTGCAATAAGCTTACGCTACAGGTACGCAGCGGCAGGTGCGGTTTTGCCCTAGTTGATAAAGATGCATCGAAAAGTGTTAGAAGAGTGTTTTTGTCAGAGCTGTGAATTTAGCTGTTTGGTCTCAATATTTTCGAAAAAAACTTAGAAACGTGTTTTTTGATTTCATAAAAACAGTATGATTCATAACAAAACACTAAAAAGGAGGAAAAAAATGAAAACGATGATGTGTATAAATTTGAACGTGCAAGATTATTCGAATCATCAGGGTCCTCGCTTCTGAGGAATTTTTCGCTAGATTGGAAATTTCAGAAACATTTAGGGAAAAATCTGGGGTTTTGAAGAAGCTAGGTATTATTAGGAAAATTGTATTTTTTGGAATAAAAATGCTACAGGTTGTGGTCACTCGTTGCCACACGATGGGAAAATCAGGTTGTGATTTTACTGTCAAATCTGGGAAAATGTAGTGCACGATTACATCAAAGTTGTTTGTTATTTCTTAATTAGAAAAGCCTTACTTGTACATTATTATCATTAGTCAAGTGTGTCAAAACTAGACCCTAATCATACTTGAGTGAAACGTACAGCGTAATGGTACTGGAGTTTTGAGAATTTACATTATACTGTGATATGAAATGTAGTTTTTGGTATGTCTTGGTTTTACATATTCAAAGCGTAGTTTAATATCATCGTTGCTTTAGACAAATTCATAAGCAAGCCTATCTCATAATTTGTAAACAATGGTTCTTGAGGTGTGATTTGACTATACTTCTATGGTTGTTTCATTCTAGTTTTCAAGAGTTTCCAAGTTATTACACCGTAAATGAGAAATATAACAAACTACGTTGCTTGCTAAACGGGAATTGAAAGTGCTAAGAGGTAGATGAAATTAACGTACTGCTTTGTGCAAAATCGAGGGACTGTTTGTGAAATTTTGAGAATTTTATGCAAAACTTTTGGAAATTTTTAGTTAAAATTTGTGGGAACCCTGGGAATCTGTGGTCAGGAAACGCAAAAGATAAGTATATTTAAAACACAAACTGTTCTCGTATTTCTTTTATGTATTTTCGCTGTTTTCATGCAAAAGCGGTTCAACATTGCTGCAGTTTCTGTGTTTTGAGGCAATCTGGCTGAATAAGATTCTCTCTGTGCTGCATATTCACACTGCTTCATGTTACGTTACAGGTGAATGTGCACCCCATTGGCTCGAACCGTTGTTAGAACGAATTGCAGAGGACCCCACTAGGGTCGTGTGTCCTGTCATCGAAACCATTGATTATGACAACTTTGCCATGAGCTTAAGAACGGCCATGTAAGAACAGTTTTACTGCTAAGATTTTTTTACGTAACCAAAATAGAGTATTGCTTAATAGTCGGTTTTTGTGTTTTTGTTTTAATCATCAGCAGTGCTTGCTTAGAACAATGGAATTTTAAAAGCCAAAAAAAAATTTTGTTTTGTAAAGGATTTAAAGAATTAAGGTGAAAACATTTCCTTAATGTAAATAGGATTTTTGTTTCATTTCTTTTTATTTTTTGGCCTATAGAATTTATCAAACTATCTGCAAATACGCAACAAAACATTTGCAACATCACTTCAAAAACCCAGGGACAGGTGTGGTATCACAGCACTGTCCTCACACAATGAAAATGTATGAAAGCAAAGTTGAGACAGCTTTTTGAGTATTTTACATGCTCTATGCACGTGAGAAGTCTCATTTTAATTACAGAGAGGGACAGTGATGGTGAATTTGATGACAAGGTGCTGCAAGTTCTCAAAAAATGTACCCAGCTATCACTAAAGATGCTACTGATGTTGTACACAGACTCAGAGATAAATCTAAAGCGGATCAAAGCAAAAAGCGTCCAAGCATTATTTTCAGGTTCATTTCCAGGAAATCTGTGAAAAACATTTGCAGCTCGAGAAAGAAACTGAAATCTGCTTAATTCAATGACTTCCATGCAGACAGAGTTTTTATCCATGAAACCTTACTAGTCGCAAAGAACACTTGCTTTTTCTCACCAACCAAAAAAAAGAAGCACAGTGGAGATATTTGGGGACTGACAATTGAAGGATGCATCACCGAAAAAATGAAAAAGATGCTTTCATTACAATTCAAAAAAAGATTACCTATATCTTAATAAGTAATATGTGTTGCGAAACAAGCTTCATAAGACTAAACTGCCGTAGTGGATTCCTATTTGTTTAGCTATTGTTTTCTTCACTCCTTTGATTTAAGACTTTATGACAACATTTTTTCCACCCACCACAATGGCTGTAAATGTTCAATGTACAGTTTGCAATTTACTCACTGGCCGCAAAATAATGTGTTTAAGTGCGGCAATGGCTCAGTGGTGAAGTTTCCGCCTCCCAATTGGAAGGTTGGGTGTTTGATCCACGGCCACTAAGGGAATTGCCGTAGCGCTCCTTGGGCAAGAGCGTTCACCTCAATCGCCCCGGCAGGGGGCAAATTCCAGGCTTCGGCCTGCCGCTAACTGCCGTCACCAAAACTCAAATAATAATAATAATAATTTGAATAATTTGCATAAACTCGACTATGCTCAAATGCTTCACCTGATTAATGACACTTTTTCCATGTGTTCACTATGTAAACAAAGCTGCTTTCCTTTGAGTGACATTTCTGCTATTCAGCTATTAGAAGTGTTTCTTTAACCCTTTACCGCTCAGACCTATTTTCCTTTGTGTAACCATGATGATATTTTTAGCACTTCTTTCTATTACCCTAATATAGAAAAGATCAAATTTCAGTTTTTTTATATTTAGCGTTTTGGATATGAATATGTTCCCATGTGGGAACGTTGGGAAGTTTGCATCACTAAATGTCGACAATTCCTGATGTGCAATAGAGTTACGTTCAATACATGATAGTTAACGCATTGTGATCAAAGCAAAAGATCGTAGTGAGTTCATAAACATACGCCTAAGACCACCAAAAGCTAGCAAATGACAGAGGATTAGGAAAATAGCTTGTTGAGTAAGCCGTTTTGCTGTTGCACATTGCTGTGGTACAAATCTCAGCAAAACTTTCCTTTGCCTCTATGCAGAAGAACACTGCACTTGCTGCACACCAACCTGGTGTTATTTGAGTAAAGTTTGCACCTTCGTTGTTTGATTTAAGCAGGCATGTGCCCTACCACATCATACCTCATATTTTGTGGTGGATCAATATTTTTCCAACACTAGACTGTGAGGGGCTTACATTTGGTGATTTCAGCAAACACAAAGTAATTTCACGGTCAAACTCGAAATTAAAAACTTTTCTTTCCGTGGAATTGCAGTACATGCGCAGACGTGCTGCAGCTGTTTTATATTTTTGACAAAAATACGGCTTTCTGGCCATAACGTGCTAATCACAAACACTAAATGTTGACCAATGAAGAGCTCTAAAGATGCGAATTTTTGCATATAATTAAAAAAAAGAAAAAATTGCTTCCTGGGTTTGGGGCCCAGGGCAAAGTCAATTTGGCCATAAAGGCCTGAACGCACTCCTACTATGACGTCATTCACAAAAAACTAAAATCTAAAACTTTAAAAATTTGTTTTAGTCAAAACAACAAGACCTTCCGCATCTTTAGAGGGTTTGAACAATTCTCTAGCTCGATCGGCTGGCGCGTTATCGCCCATCAAGGACTTGACAAAATTTCGGCATTCCCCGTTTTAAAGGGAAGTATATTGGTCGCAAAAAGTTGGTCTGATATTCCGGAAATTTTAAAATCTCTCTTACTTTGTTCATTCGGAAAACAATGCAAAAACGCCCTGCCATTTTGCCAACATTCTTGTTGATTTTCGTTTCATATGCTTGTCAACGTTTTTTAATATTGTGTTTAGTGGCCTTCTTTTCATTTGGATCTCTTACCACTCTTGTTGCCAACCACCACCGACCCTGTACATAGAAATGATTTTCCCCTCTGTATTTATTTTGTTGTTGGGCTGTTCACTTACTGTATTACTGTACACTGTATTTTGTCTGACGTTGATACTTACTGTATTACTGCATACTGTATTTTGTCTGACGTTGATACTTACTGTATTACTGTATACTGTATTTTGTCTGACGTTGATTCGATGCATTTTGTTACTTCTTTTATTATATGTGAAACATCTTCAATTTAAAATTGAATTGTGCTATCAAAAGGTCTGTCTGAGCAGTTGACCCATGCGGTCTTTCGCCAACCTTTTTTGATGCAAACATGTCATATCACATCAATTTGATAAACCTGAAATTTTTGATGTTTTTATTTTTTATCAGCAAGCAATTAATTTCTACTGTTTGTGGATTGTGGTTATTCCTTTCTCTTACTTTTGCGCTTGTGTTATTTCATGATTTAAATCACAAAAAAAGCATGAATACACCTTAGCTGCAATCATTACCCACATGAATGCGCTCATGAGAAAGAGATTATATGAAAATCTATTCTAATTTTATCTAGGGTGCCAGCAGTTGTTACAATGCTCCATAGTATGTTTTGTAGTTCCTTTTTATAAATACAAAACTTTTACCTTGTAATTTTTCACAAAAACTTTCCAGATGAACGCTTGGAGCACTTTCTTGTTTTTGTAGAAATTGCTGCCGTATATGAGTCTTCACACAAAAGAAATCTAGCTTTAAATTCCGACGTACAATAGCCGCATAAAGCCCTAAAGCAGGTGCAATTTTACCAAGAATAGTTTAACATTAATCGTGCAGTTTAAAATTTGAAAAAGCTTTTGTACATTTATTACCACGTTCATAGTGGCGGGTTTTAGGTTTCTTATGATTTTTTGAATTTGAATTGTTCAATAAAATAACTTGATTTTCAAGCAAATCAGACATAGAGCATTATATTGAACGGAAGTTGTCTTATTTACGACTTTTATCTGTGGTCGGTACTTTTATTTGGTGAAAAACGAAATTTGTTCAAGACAAACGAAGAAAGCAGGGATAAGTAGTTTTACAAAACTCCAAGCAAGGAACTTCCAAGAGAAATTTTTCTCTTGTTAGCCTACAAGCACCTTATAAAGCTCAGTGCCTTGCTTTTAATATTTTTTTACTGCTGTGTCATATATCGCAAATTTGTTGAAGAGATCTTAAGCAAAGTAGGGTTTGAGAGGTATTTCTTCCAGTTGCGTTTTGTCAAAAAATATTCTTCAGTCTCAAAGAACTTTTTTTGAACAGCAGTCACTACACTTACCCTTTTGTGTGGAAACACAAGGAATTCAAACTATTACGACTTGTTCATCGGGATCGCAAGCCGCTTTGCGTTAATCACAAATAACGTTATTTGCAAATTTCTAATGCATTTTCGATATGTGCATTATATAGGTCAATCGGACTTGGAGTCCTAAGATGGAATCTTAGTTTTAATTGGGCGCGACAAAAGATCTTTCTAGGTCAAGACTTTCACAACGATTCCCCCATTTTGTCACCAACAATGGCCGGCGGCCTTTTCTCAATGCACAAAGAGTACTTCAATTTCCTGGGAACTTACGATCCTGAGATGAAGATTTGGGGAGGTGAAAATATCGAAATATCTCTTAGGGTGAGCTCATGAATCATGATTTGACTGTGACTAAGTACAGCACTATGTTTTTCAAGCTTAAAAATTTCTTGACGTTTTGAAAGGAATTCTTGGCTGGCTCAGAAAAAATGCAACGATAAAGTCCTCAACGATGATCACATATCAGTCCAAATTAACTGCTTTAGTCTGTGGGGAGTTGCCTCAAGTTCTGCATCTTTGTGGCGTGATTTCGCGTGACACGTCCTGGCTGTGTATGCTTCGTTTACGTGACAGTCCGTTGAACCCCGATAACAAACATTATCTTTTATGCTTGTGTGGCCTTTTGAAGACTGAGTGTCATATTTTGCTTGAATGTGACCTAATCACTGCTTCTTGTCAAGTTATGTTAATTGCAATTCCAAATATTCTTTCAGAAGACCATTTATTCACTCCATGCCAACTGAATGCCCTCAGTTAAGCCTCATGGAATCACATTCTTTTATTTGGTCACGATAAACTTAAACGTTCCTCCTCTTTGCAGTTGCACTGCATGATGCATCTTACAAGTTTCTCTCAATATTTTTGGCGCAGTTGTATTGTCTCATATCAATTGCGCTAAGAGCCTAATTTCCGTTTGTGTCTTTTTTTAATTGCGTTCTGTTATTATGTTGTCGTATTGCTGCTGGTACCTGCAGATGGCATTGCAGGCTTTGGCCTGGCGTCGATTGCCGTAAAATAAAATAACTAACCAAATGAAAAACCTGTTGGTGGCAGGTTTTAAAATGTAGGTTCCACCGTTTCTTGAGTAGTAACGCGAATATTATTCACTAACACCTTATTCCAATAGAGATTATTTTGTTTAAGAAGCGGATTTGTTCAACAGAGCTAAACATAGTTTATTTGCCGATAATGAGAAATATCGCGGCGATTGTTGGTACTGCTTACTTGAAACAAGGCACTTATTTTTCGGTCTTTAGTCACGTGTTTTTGTCAGTCTTATAAAACAGGCTCAAGCGTCTGCATGTGAACATTGAGCGCTGTGCAGACTATGGTGTGAAATTAATTACACACAGTAGGAGGTACAATTCTCAAAGTAGAGATTGGGCATCTAAACGTCAGGAAAATTTTTTTAGGATGCTGGAAAACCTAATATTCGGTAGAGAAGGACAACAACTCATCATTGAAGAAATTCCCATTCTATTTCAAGATTTCAACGAGTAGTTTTAAGGTTAAAGGGGGAAGAAAACAGCATTAATTGCTTGTCAGTTCATTAAAATCTTAGAAACGACGTTTAAGTTTGTCATGCAAATTTGAACGCACATCAGCTTCCTCAAGCAGTGAGACACAACTTCAACTTCCCATCGAGTTCAAAGTTGTGGACTGGCATAAAATTCCGGTTAAACTTGTATTGCCCACGATGTACTTTTTTTTCCTTTCCTTCGCGTTCGGCTATCATCAGCGAACGAAAGAGCGAAAATGTCGATTTTGATAAATTTCGAGAACTATTGTACCATGCCCATCACTACAATTATTAATACATCCAATGTGACACTGATCTCACCTGAGGTAAACTACTGTGCTTTTCTACAATTTCAGTCACATCATATCAGTGTACCATCACAAGGATATTTAACCTTGGCATTTTGATGTAATTACGCAAGATTTATGGTGAAACTACAAAATGGCAAATTTAAGAAAAAGCGATTGAGATTCAAATTGAAGGCAATTGTTTAAGACTTTCCAGCCAGACGTAGCAGATCTTGGAGAGCTGCATATTTGTTAGCCTTAAACTTGAAATTGAAGCCTTTCAACAATGTGCTCTCAGTTACTGGCTATAGTTACAAAAAAAACGTTTCACGCACGGAGTTGCCAATGACTCGGCACCATCACAGCATTCGACGCGATAGCACTGTAGTTTCGTTGCCCACGCCACAAAACAGGTTAATCAGGAATGTGTCCTTGCATATTACTCGTGGCGCCCAAAATGAGTGACAATAGCTATTTGTCAGTCGGGATTCAGATCAACAAACAAACGTTTCTTTTTCTATTTTCATAGATATGGACTTGCGGAGGCACGTTAGAAATCCACCCATGCTCCCACGTTGGCCACGTGTTTCGGAGTACACCCCCTTACACTATCCCAGGAGGAAAGGAGATAATTACTCGCAACAACAAACGAGTTGCCGAAGTTTGGTTGGACGAGTACAAGAAGCAATACTATAAACGAGTTCCTTCAGCAAAATCGGTACAGCTGCTGTTGAAAATTTGTTGATAGCGGCGCAGGGCAGAATCAAACGATTTAACGATACAGCATCATTCTAAAGTTGCTTCAATAATTGAGTGTTATTTCCGAACAACAAAATTTGGCATTTTTGGGAATTCTAAATATTTATTAACAGGAGTGTGGACATTTTGCAATCAAACAGCACCGTATTGGGAATGTCTTTGCTGAGAATGAACGAAAAGGTTGACCTTACAGCATGTTTTTTTAACACGCAATGAAAGCCCTGAAAAAATTTCAGGAAAATCTAGATATCAGAAAAACGATATAGCAACAGCCTTGTCCCCAATAAAAGTCTAGAGCCGGTGTGATTGTCACTGAACCGGAACTAATTGTGACAAGCCAAACTCAGATGGTTTATTGCAGTTCAGCGCACTCCCTGAATATAATTAATTTATGATGTCGATCCCAGACGTAGTTCGGCTGACCAGCTCCAAATTAACCTGATAGACACGATTCCCAAAAAATGCAGAAGCGTCTTGTGTCTTGAGAAGCTTCGATTTTTGTAAATCTATCGTTTGCATATGACCATTGGAAACAATTTTATATTCTGATGTGATTACTGGCTTCATATTTGATCCTGTAGCTTGTCAAGTTTTTTTTTATTCAACATACAAAATTTTGAAAATCTAATGCAATTAGTTTTATAATTTTTGCTTGTGCTTAGCTTTCATATACCAATTATTTTGCATAAAATATTAGCAACTTGCTGTATAATAGCTTTTTCTGTCAACAACGATTTCGAATAATTTAACCACACTTACTTTTATCCCCATGCAGGCCCGTCGCCAGGATTTAGCAGTAGGGGGGGCCAAAAACCAGAAAGGGGGCCACATTTTTAAAATACACTATTGAATGTATGCAGCAACTGGGGGTCATACGTGAAATAGGGGGCACCGATTCCAAATGGGGGCCGGGCACCACTGGCCCCCCCGCTGGAGACGGCCCTGTCCCCATATTGATACTAATATCAACCCTTTAAGTACCTATAAACAGTGTGTTGATTAGGGGGAACGCAAGGTAATCTCGTCCTTCCACGTTTTTGATGGGAGAACGGCTTCTCTTCCTTTTTGATGACACATCTAACTATTGCCTCTTTTTTGTCGACTTTGTAACATATAAAAAAAAGTGACAAACCATGTTGACTGTAGCTAGGGATGTCTTTTACAGAATAGATTGGTTTTACAAGTCCTTTCTTGGCATAAAATACTGGATAGAAGGACAAGAAATTTGCTTGATTTTTTAATTGTTTATGGAATTAGCAAGTTAAAAAATGTATGCCCCAACCTCCTTTATCTCATTGCTATTGAATTCACTTTCTCCTTTGGATAACTCCTTGATTTTCATTTAATTTTATAAAGTAACAAAAACTCTAAAGCTAAATTCTTGCACTCATCAACATTCTTCTGTTTTTTCCTAACAGTTGGCAAATTATTGCAAAAGTCTTCTCCAGCCACTTTCTCCCAAATATTAATTTATTTCGTCTTTTTTCTAACGTGGTCATGCAAAGGACACTGAACGTAACGACCTTTCGTGCCGCAGCATCTTTAGCTGTCGTCAATATTATCGACAAACAACATACTCAAGACAGTCGTTGACCTCAGGCCCGTCATCTAGAGGCTATCGTAATATTTCCCATAACTTTTCCCACCACAAAGATAACACTTTCTACTATGAATCTTCTTTGACGAAACTGTTATTTATATTCAGATTGATGCCGGAGACATTTCCATGCGCGTCAAGCTGAGGCAAGATTTAAAATGCCACAGTTTTAAGTGGTTTCTCAAAAATGTGTATCCGGAACTTTACGCACCTCCCGAAGAAGATATCATCAAAGAGGGAGAAGTAAGTATTCTATAAACCACAAACATTGATTTGCTTTGGATATAATGCTTTCGGCAATTAAGCCCGGCTGTAGAAAACCATCATATAAATAGTGATGTCGAGTCATGGGTGAGCGCTTCGTAGCGCTTGTTTATAGTCAGTATTACAGCACAGCGAACTGTCTCTGTATGCAGAAACACTCTGCACTAGGTCTGCAACAATAGAGGTTGGACTTAAGCACGCTTTTCTTGATAACAGTACATGCAGCCATAGGTTTACGGGAGCACATGTTTCTGGGGATGCAAAAACATTTGCCCAAATTTTCCCTTCTTTTTCCCAAATAACGTATGAACAATTTATAAGTCTTAAGATTAAACGTTACCATTACAAAAAGTCAAAGTGTCTGCATGCGAAATCACCATGGGCGCAGTTTGGTGGGGGATACGGGGGAAGCGTCCCACCACTTTTTCAGGTGGGGTGATATCATTTGCCATGTCCCTCCACTTTTTACCTTCAGGTTTTGTATTTGGAGAAGTTCCAAAAATAAAAGTGACGTTTGCCACGTTTTGCGTGAAGTGCATTTCATGTTAGATGATACACATAGCCAAGTTGATGCTGAAATAGAGTTTGGTGTGGTATCACTGGATTCTGTTAGTTTATCAATTTTAGCTTCAATAAAATGATATTAAGCATTTTTCAAGTTTCTAGAGACTACGAAGGATGGTTTACTGCTTCTGTCCGACATTTTACCCTGTGTAGCATGCTGTTAGAAAGGTTATTTTCTTAAAACAGTGATTTACAATTGCATGTGAGAGACCAAAGTATAGCATGGATTTGGTTCCTATAAAATTTATCTAGTTTTGCTGTAACGTTGGTTGCCACGTATTCAGAAACACACAGCGCAATATTTAATGATGCTAGTGTATATAGGTATACCATATTTTTGCGATTGAAAACCGGGACGCTTTAAAGCAACGAGCCTTAGAAGGAAATCAAACAAGTTCCGGTATGAAACAAATCCTTTCAATAACCTATAATTTCAAAAAGAACATCCCCTCCTACTAGCCAACTTTACTGAACTAGCCAATACACTAACAATCAACCCATTACTTGACCAGTTACCCACTACACTGACGTACCAATTACCTTTACATCTAAAACAACGAAACAAGATCACGCATCATTCTTCAGCAAGTTGGTTCAGCAACTAATCGCAGCATGCTAATATTCGTGTTGGGCTATGCTGCCTGACTGAATGCCTAACCAGGACTTTGTGGTTGACCAACCGAGACGCCGGGACAAAGCCTTTAAGCCGGGTCTGTCCCGGTTAAAACAGGACGTCTGGTAAACCCAAGTGTATATAATGTTAGAAAGCTACATTTTCAGGCAAGAGTCTGCAAAGCTATTGGCGAAGACAAAAGCAGCGCTATTGTGGAGACTTAGTTTTAGGATGGGCAGTTTTGCAAAAGCCTGTCTTCAACCATTATTAAATAAGATTTCAATCAAAACGATGGAGAACTATTTACCTAGCTATATATTGACCTATAGCTCAAAACATAAGGACTTGACTAGGAATCAAAGATAAAATATACATTTATCCTCACTTCTTGTAATGTCGCGACAATGGTGACC
>JGI24159J19872_10006064_pt1 | contig 15697 bp, 11 predicted proteins | sample Ectturendosymbi4_FD_19872 | JGI IMG/M metagenome (IMG submission 19872) | reverse complement strand
ATGCATCACAATTATGGTGTAATTTCAGGAAGTCATGCATGCAGAGATTGCGTGTGGCATATAATTTTGGATGCAGAGCTCTATACAACCTGCTCTGCAGAGCGAGTGTTAGTAGCCACCAAGTTCAATGTAACATTCCTACCTTTGAGGTTCTGTTAAGAAAATACACGTACTTATTTTTCGAAAGATGCAGAAAATCTAACAACTTATGGTTACGTGCTTTGATGCAGTCAGATTGTTTGTATTATTCCTTATTCTTTGAAGACTATAATCGCATTTTACTCTGTGAATGAGTGATCAAACTTTTCAGTATCCTTTTGATTGATGGCGTGTCAAGCCACAATGGTTTCGCATTTTACCTAGACTTGCCCAATTTAGGAATTAGCGCCCTACTGCGCAGTAGTGTTGTAACAAGTGTTACGTGTTAGCTAAATTTAGTGTTGAGAATGTGTCTGTAACCCTATGGTTCTGTCTTCAATGCAGTTGCAAAAAGTGTCTTTACAGATTGAATGCAATAATATACATTTCTCAAACAGGACTGAATGTTGCAATGAAATTCAAAACAAAAATATCAAATCCAACTCCAATCCAAATCCGGATAAGGAGAATTCATAAAATCCAAATCCAATCCAAATCTATCGAAAAACTGAAAATCTAGAGGATTTGACTCGTAATGAAAATCCATATTCATCGCTTCGTCGTAGTTTTCTAAGCAAGATTTTGGAATTCTGCATTCAAAATGCAATGAACCGTAAAAGACTTATTCAACCGTGCATCAAACCTTAGCAATGCTCTCCAAACAATTGCTGAACTGAATGGAATTTGTTAGTTTTGGCGGGAAGCAGTGTTGCCACTGTTGGACTTTTTTCCCTAGCTCTGGTGTTTTTCTGTTTTATCCGGGGTTCTGGGGTTTTTGTTAAAAATTTGTTTTATTTTCAACTCTGATGAAATTTTTGAAATATATGCGGTTTTACTGCATTTTCCATTCAAGAATATATAATAATTTCATAGGCATAATGTGCAGAGTCAGTATCCTGTACAGTTAAGTCGGGCTAAGCTTAACCAAAATCGTTTTAAATTTCCAGATTCATTAAGCACTGACTAGGCTAGGCATAGGTCAGCACTAATAGATGGTATTAAGAACAATTCTATTTTCTTAAGTGGATTGTGACGTTTAAATTGTTTTGTCATCGTCTTGATTTCTTTTTTAAATATAAAAAATAGTTTGAAAGCTTCAACACTATTGAAAACTAGCATAAATAATAATAAGCCATAGTTGCATTTATGTTTTCAATCGAATCCATCTGGTAATTCTGGAATGGATGGAGTTGATAGTTTGTGTTGTAAGTTTTTGACTAGGCACTGGCTAGGTAGCCAACTATGGCTATGCAAAGTCAACTGCTAGGTAACCAACTATGTCTACGCAAGCTATGTTATTATATTACCACAAATAGACACGTAAACAGGTTATACTTGCAGTTAGGGTTGGAGATTTTAGAGTTTTAGTAATCTTAAATGTGTTAAATTGCATTAATGGAACATTTAAATTCAACTGAACAAAAATGTTACAACAATTGGGTGTTACACTAGCTTAGTTCAATGATTCAAGAATACTCAAGAGCAGGACATAAATTTGCGAAGCACAACATACTGTTTTGTTCAGTAAGGTTACCACGCAGTATTGAAAAGGTATTAAATTGTGAAATCGGTTGTCAACAGCTTAAAAAAGTATTGAATTTGGTCAAAATCTATCAAAAGCTCATTGAAAAAGTATGGAAATTCGAATTCAGCCATTTTTCATTCAATTTTTTTTACCGCTGATGACAGTTTTGCAAATGTTTCTTGCATTGTGATCCATGGAATAAAATTTTGGAAAAATTAAGATAAGTGATACTATTAAAGTTCTTAAATCTAGTATTGAAAAGGTATTGCAGAAGTATGGAAAATGATTTTTGAAAATGTGTGAGAACCTTGGATTGGAAAGCCCGAGCAACAAGGGCACAAGGCTTCACACTGGCAGCAAGCAACAACAGAGATCAACCAACAAGATCACTGTCGTCATCAGTGTTAGCAACTACAGTCAACTGGTGAACAAGTTCATAGGCATTGTTAGAGGTCACTCACCAAGATGATTCTGTTGGGATGACTCTATTATTACTGCTTGTCGCACTGCATATATATGGGTGTTATTCTTTGCACACATCCTATTCATGGTGAATTGCACATTCAACGCAACACCAACCGAGAGGTTACAATTACCTATTTTACACTGCACTGTTATCGGATTGATGCGTGAGCGATTCGTCGCCCTTGGCTTACCTTTGTGAACCCACTTGCGAACTCGATATTGGGGCGTTTTTACACTGCAAGGAATTCGAAGATTTGCTTCATGCGATTGGCCTACAGTATTGCGAAAGCTGAGGAATAGGTTAAAATGATAAGGTGAAAGCTGATTCCACTACAGAAAAGTGCTTTTCGTAGGTGTAGTTGGAATCGGTGAGACATGATTTTATTTAGTGTAGTCCAAAAAGTAACAGCCAGCAGAGAAAATCGTAGACAACTGCTGGGTGATGAGGTCATGAAAACTGCTTCACATCGTAATTGCACTCTTCAAGTGACTTTGATAGAATTTGAACATATTCTACAGGGCAGGAAAAGGGAGTTTGTTTTTACACTGCAAAGCCATGTGGTTGATTTCAGTCAAGATCACTAACGAGTCTATTCTCTGCAGTGCAATACAGGAGTATCAAATATGAGGATTCACAGCACTTCGTGAGTGGTAATCTATGAACAGTAGGTGCTGCAATTCACCAAATTGCAATTATAATCTATTTCACAAACTTCTATGACTCATTTCATGCTACTCCATGTTTTCCATTATAAACTGAGGAAATCATAGCCACATAACTGGGATACAAAGTTCAAAGTGTAGCCTATATTGAAGTCATCCACTTCCAATATTACACATTTTGCACAGAGGTTGAATCACTCTACTATACCAAGGTGTAATGAAAACCTGTTAATCAGTATTGGGGTAATAGTGCTTCAGTCCAGTATGTGATGTCGTGTAATCTACCGAATAATCTTTCAGTTTGCTTAACCGATTCAATTTTGCTGATTGTTTCCCTAACTAGGTGTAGTTAGCCTACAGGCAAAACTTAAATAAATTAATCCGTCGTTTTTGCTGCAGATTAGCTTGAAAAGGCTAATCTGTTCCCCGGTATTGGTTTTAGCATTAAACAGGTACAGAAAAGGTTGTCGAAGAGTTAATACAAACCACCCAACCTCTTTTTCGCTCGAATCCCTTGTTATCGGATTCCCAATCTACCTCTGCTAGTTGGATTAGCTCAATCGCATATGGTTGAAAAAATGCATGCTCAAGCAGCTCAGCAAGATATTCACGGTCGTGCTTGAGTAATTTGTGGGATTCCCAATCCGATAACAGTGCAGTGTAAAGGATGTTTAGGGTCGGTTATTGTATAGTGTCTTCTACAGATTGACTGATACAGTAAAGCTTTTGTGGGCCAATACTGATATTTTATTGCTGATAACTGATGCTGATACTGTTATTTTTGCATTGCACAAGCCACAGTTGAAAGACATTGCAGTGCATTTTTTTTCTTCAGCATGTAGGCCACATAAGTATCTGTATTTTACACACTACTTGATGCAGTCAGAGGGCTGCACACCATAAAGAACAAGACAGAATTTGCATTAATTAGAGGAAGTAGTTCCGAACACTCCATGCAGAACAACAGTGTAACAGTTTTTATGAGCAAATATTGCCGATAAATATAAGAGGAATTTTGCCAATATGATACAATATTTTGCCAATATGAATTTTGCCAATATGAACATTTCCATATCGGCTGATATATCGGTCAAGCTTTGATGTCTTCACTCCCACAGCATACATGGCAGTAACAAGGAACACATGGATACATCTAAGAACATGATATTTGGCGGTAGTCGAAAAGTATTTGCTTAATGGTGCAAACATGAGATAGATATGGTATTAGTAGTAAAGAGTACATGAATGGATAACAACATCAACATGGTTGCTATAAGGTTTTAGGTTTTAATGTTAATGTTTGTGTTGTACTTCCATGAAGTTACAAACCTTTAGAACTTAGTAATGAGGAGTGTAGCCCAATTGCGTTAGCAAAGTTTTCTAAGAGAAGATATGTTGGAAGTTGAACATAAATGCAAAGTGATACTAGTCTGTTCATTTACAGTAGCATGCATGTATCTATCAAACAGCCTTGAATTAAAAAAGATATGAACTGGCTTTCTATTACAATGTTTTGAAACATGAACAAAGCTTATCCGTTACCAAACCTCCTTGAGTTTGCCTTCTTTTTGACCGCCTTCATACCTCTAAATTTGCCAACTCCCACCATGCATGTTTTACACCTTATATGTTCACTATTTTACACTTTATTTGTTCTCTATTTTGCCCCATACCTTCATGCTGTTGAACTATTTTTTGTGCATTTTTATTTAGGTTTTATGCTATTTATTGTTTGCTATACTTCATCTCCCAGCATTTTTCATTTTACACTTCTGCATTTTTTCTGTGGCATGCCGTCACCCATTCCTATAACATGATGGTCAGTTTTGCATTTTTTGTGTTTGTATGTGATACTGCTCATTGTTTCTTGTTATTAGTAAGTTGCATGTTATATGTGGTTAAAAAACCTTGCCCTGAGGAAGCCCACTTGAATAGGTGGGCGAAAGGTCGGCAAAATAATAAAATAATCACCAGAAGAGCTAATTTATCTGCTAGATATGAACACTGCACCTATGAATGGTGTCTGTAGGCTAAGCTGAAAGACTTGTTTGGTATTTCACTTGTTTTCTGAATATGTGTATATATAATGAAAAGGAAGCCAGGATCATGCTTTCTGGTAATTTTATTTGCTTCCAGTTATTTTTTCCATCTTGTCTAATTGAGCTTAGCTTACAATAATTAGGGTCTAAAATTTTTCTTGGTGAATTATTAATAATTTTACCTATGTCTTCCTGAAAACACTGCAGGTATTGACTAAACAAAATTGTTTTGCATTTTTTGTAGTTTACTAGTGCAGATTTATCTGAACAACATTGCAAATGATGTATGCTACTGCTGAAGACATTGCTGATGCTTTTGAAGTTTTTGATGTGACAATAAAGGATGCAGTAATATTAAATAAATGTGAGACGTAATGATTTTATTAATATTATAAACAGCATTAGTTCTGTAGAGCTATATGTGCTTTCTTGTCTTTGCAAGCTTTGTTTATTTGATGCTTGTAGCAAATACACCTGATATCTAAAATTGAAGCTATTTAATTGATCAATTGGAAATAAAAACAATGTTGTAAAAATGATTGTTTGCTTTCAAGTGGTTTTGCAAAAACACCTTGGCTTCTTCTTTTGAGGTTAAAATTCATTCAAATTAATCAGGTGCATTTTCTCTAATAAAATATGAGCTTCATTTTCAGCAATTCCTTCAATGGCAGTTTTAGTTCTGAGAATGTAATTTGTAGGACACTCAACAATTAAGTTTTGAATTTTTCCCTGAGTTAAGATTTTAATGTTACCATTTGCACAATACGTTAATTTGAGATAAAGTTCTTCACTTCCTTATTTTGACTCATCTGTGTTGTTGATCAAGTAAATACAGCTACAGATGTTTTTTACAGCAACACTTGACATAAAATAAAAAGACTCGGCAAGTCTTCTACTCTGCACTCAAAAAAATTTGTTTGGTTGGAGGGTGGAGTGGCATCATAAGTGGAAGACTTTTAGGCAACCTTGGCCCACTTCACCTGGCCCTGGGCCCAAACCGTTAGATGGTAGTATTTTTGCTAAAGTTTTTATTGGAAACAAGGCTACAATCCAAGTATTTTGAGACTTGGTATGACCTACTGGGGTTTTGGGTTCAAAAGTTATGATCTAAAGTAAACAAAAATATTTGATTAATTAGTTAATTAATTAATTTGTTTATTTTAGATCATAACTTTTGAATCAGAACGCTGGAAAGTCAATCAAAGGCTCAAAAGACTCAGACTCGAGCCTAGTTTCCCATGAAAACTTCATTGAAACACTTTGGCCTAGCGGTTGGGCCCTAGGCCAGGTAACATGAGCCAAAATGGCCCAAAAACTACTTATGACGTCACTCACACAAATTCTGCAACCCCCAACCAAAAAATTTTTTGAGTGCAGACTAGAAGACTTGCCGAATCTTTTGAGAGTTTGAACAGCTCTCTAGCACAATCGGCAGAGGAGCTATGGGGTTGGTAAGGCAACTGAAAACTGCTGGTTTTGGGCTGAATACCCAGATACGATGTATTCGTAGACCGGCCATCAAGGTGTTAATGTCACCTAAAAGAGAATTCATGTCAATCAAGCAGTGGTATTTATTTTCAGTAAAAACATGAAAGACTCATCTGATTTTTTGATATTTCAGTTAAATGAGTAATGAGTAAAAAATCTGAAGTCTAACTCAGGCAAAAGGTAAATAGCTACTTTGGTGGTCCTTTCTGACTGCCCTATGTTGTTTACAACCTTCACATTTTCTTTGTTATTTTCTTTTGTTTAGTGGTGGACATTTCTCAACTTTTTAGTTTGGATGCTGATGACCTTGTGAATGAATGGCTGGCTTACCAAAGCAAGAACAATCAATGTGAGCTAAAGATTTCTCATCTTGATTTGTTTCACAGTCTGGTAAGTCGTTTAAATGGTGGAGTATATTTTGTGAAATATTGTTTCAACAGGACATTGTCTTGTTTTAGAGTAAGTCAAAGAACCAGGTCTTCTCAGATGAAAGTGTAAACTTTGTGATCTCTTGTCTGTTGTTGTTCAACCAAAATAATTGATTGTGCCCAGTCTACCAAAAGCTGTTTGGTTACTGGCTTGATTTTATGAACGAAGGTTTTGCAAAAGTTCACAGGTTTTCACAAGCTTCACCAAAGAAAATCTGTTAATCATTCAAAAATGTTTTAGTGTATGAGAAAATTTTGACCTCAGTACATGATCAAACACATCATGTACTTGATGTAATGATATCACTATAGATTCTATTTGAATAAGAGCTGATGATACCTACTTTGTAGGTGAAATATATACTCTGTAAGATCTTAGTGTCTGATACTTTGCTGAGAAAGGATTTCTTTCCATAGACAGTGATATCACTATAGTTCTTCAAATTATAAAGATAGTCAACAATTCCAAGTAAAATTCTGTTATTTAGTTCTTTACACATTCACATTTAAAGTTGAAGTACTATGGTGCTGTCAGTAAGTTACTTTATTGCAAATCTTTTCTAAGTGCAAGAAAATATTTGAGGATCATGTGCTGTTTTATTTTCGACTAGATGTTTCAGTATTTTATGTTGATTCTTTTCAGCTCACTAGCAACCAAGCTAAGAAAAAAAGCCATAAAGTATCCAGTAATTTTGACTCCAGCAAAGACTATATTTATGATCATGAAAGTTTACCGCAAATATTTTCAAAACAAACTGGTGATGATATGGATTTCCTTGAAGAATATTGCACCCCTGCCAACAAAGAAAAATTGAAATCAGTTCAAGTATGTGGAAATTTTGTTTGTGGCCGAACTTGAAATTTGCTGACAGAGTCCTAATTTTTTCAATGGATCAACTAAATATTTGTTTGTCACTATGAAATGTATCTCCTTACCTTGGTCAATTTTTGGTTAGTGCTGCACATCAATAATACGTATTTTTTGTTTTGATCAACTCATGTTCACCATCTAATTTAACTTTGTCTCTAATAAGTCAAAAATTGAACTCTGATAAATTAAAAACTAATTGCCTGGTCTTGTTGGTGTAACTGCGTATATATTTCCATGCGTACAATCTGAGTGTTTACCTGTTTATTTTAGGAAAAAAGTATACTGTGTACACCAAGAGTCGATAAGAATGTAACACATTTAAACACATCTCTTATTTTTTCACCAACGAGCAAGTCGCCCATCAGGTAACATTTGAATTTTTGTTGAAAATACCCTCCGTACATGTGGTTTCAATTGAAAATACCCTCCGTACATGTGGTTTCAATTGTTGCTTGTACACACTTACGATCTTATTTGACCGATTTGACGTCCACAAGAATAGTGGAAGTGGAGCGGAATTTTTCCTTTCGAGGAAACCTTGACTGTTTAGTTGTGTTCTTGATTTGGAAATAAAAGCAAGCACATGGTGTTTGTTTTTTTAATTAACAGGAGTGAGTCCGCCAAATACACCAGTCGAAGTAATTCTGGTGAATGTGTTGCACAAATGTACGCTGGTGAGGCGCCTTCAACAGACTTCTGGGTCAATCCAGCGTCGAGAATGGTAAACAAAATTCATAGTTGCCAAAACCACTCACTTATTCAGAAGAGTTACAAATACATGTTCCAAAAGATTGTGGATGTGTGCGATGGTAGGTTATAATCAAATAAGTCTCTGGTGTATCGCCCGCGCAAGTTGCTTTCAAATCCAGTAGCTTGAAAATTGATTTTATTGATCTTATTGTTCAGTTCTCAACGATATCATGGAGAATACAGCTGAGGAGCTTCAAAACCACCACGATGTTCAATCTTTTGTGCCTTGCACTGCCTCCAGCCAAAGCCCATGTGTGACAGTGGGACGTATCGCGAGTGAGAGTGGAGGCCGATTGCACAGGAATTCCTTATTGCTGGAGGGCGATAGGTTGCATTCATTCGGCCATTCCGTTTCTCTAGATATTGAATCCTTGCCCGAGTATTCGCTGTTTCCAGGGCAGGTGAGAAAGCTCGGAGCTTTTTTATTTTGTTTTTTAAACAAGTTCTAAACCAGTTTTAAAGTGTCTATGCAAGTCATCCTGCAAGCATTTTATAAATGTGTATCTTCAAATAACACGTTCATGTTATGTTTGCAATATGCTTTTGGATGTGATTACATTGTACAATCTTAAAAAATAACGTCATGGTTTTGCATGCTTTATTTATTTGCTTACTACGAAGAATTCCTCATGTTTTGCGTCATTCGTGATTTCCGTTTAGCTTCGCATTTGATTGTACAGTGTTGCTTTGAAAGCAATCGCCCCATCGTTTGTAGAGATCGACCGATATGGCTTTTTGGGGGCCGATACCGATCACCGATATTTCCAAAAATTTTTAATCTTGTTTTCTGCTTCATTATCAAAATATAATGTATTCCATGCCTTACCTTTTTTTGAAAAACTTCAAAAATTAGGATTTATGAGCTAAAATTTTTCAAATTGCAGCAATTTCAATATTTTGCTATGATTTTTAATCATTCTGATTAATGACGATGCTTTTGTTTCGGCTATGACGACCGACGCGTGGTCCATGGTTGTTCATGTAACGCACCTGCTAGCGTTGCTGCAAGATAACTGTCTTGACTTGCTTCATTTTGCTTTCTTGCGCAAGTTGTATGGATGAGTGAGGAATAGAACAGCGTTTTGTCAACACCTGAGGCCGATAAAATCGGCTATTTTGGCCGATACCGATATATCGGCAAAACCCAAATATCGGCTGATATGTCGGTCTATCTTTAATCGTTTGTTTCGTGTGGATGTGGAGCAAATAACCGGATGGTTTCCCTTCGCGTTGTGTGCATTCGCACAATTATTTAACTGATTTCGAACTTTTCCATCTTGCGCAGGTTGTTGCGTTGAGGGGAACAAATCCCACTGGCAAGAGATTTGTTGCTACCGATATTTATTGTGCACCTTGTTCTCATGGCAACGTAGTCGTTGGCGACAAAGCCAATATCGATTCTAAGAAAGGTATGCTGTTATTCGCAAAAAATTATAGCTATACTACTTATGAAGTTCGTTTCAAAAACCATGATTTTGTCCTCACGTTTGGAAAAGGGGTTTATAACTAAATGAGAAACTTTTTCTTCAAAATTGTGATTCGCCGGTGTACTGTGCGTAAATAACACCTTCTGTTTAATTCATTTTTGTGGACTGGTGCCAGTTCAAATACTCGCAACACATCAGCTATCCGGGATGCAGTAGGGCAGCGTCTCAATCAGCTGGTTTTGCCTGTTGCAGATTTCACCAACATATTTGTCGCTGCTGGACCCTTCGCCACCTTGGACACAGTCAGTTACCAGCCCCTCGAAGATTTCATTACTGTCGTGCAGGAGCACAAACCGGATATAACTATTCTTGTGAGTTTTTCTGAAAGCTAAATATTGATAGCTCGCAAGTGCTAAGCGCTTGTGAAACAAGGATTCGATTCCAACATCCACCGGCGAAATGGTGAATTTTCAAGATATTTACGCGGTCAAAACTATATATATCTTGAACTTGGTGACGAGTTAGTTTGTGCGCTAGATTAATGTCCAAAGCAGGATTGGTAGATGTTTCATTTCATCAGCCCAATGGCCAGGCCAACTCTCATAAACGACCAAAGCTTTAAGGTGGCTTCACACAGAATCCGGTTACGGCTGACGATCCGGCTTATGGCCAACGGAAGCCTTCACACATGCTCCGTTGGTCGTATCCGGGTGAATTTTCTCGGTTTCGAACGGTTTAAAATTGGTTCAAGCCGGACTGCCGTGGTTGTCGGTGATGGTGTTCTTGCTGCACGTGTAAAGACTGCCGTTCGTAAGCCGTAACAGGTTTCTGTGTGAAGCCACCATAAATCTTAAGACCAAACGTGGTATTATTCATTTTGGTAAACAAATTATGCGTCGTTAACTCTTTCCATTCTCTGGGTTTTGAATGTTAAACTGGAAAATTTCAACTGTCAGGAAAGGGAAGCGTGCTTGTAGGAGTGCACATGGCGACATTTAGACATTTTAAGTGTTTGAATTCCGGAATGTGGTACCACATGCAAATTACTAGGTCAAAAATCGGCCAAATTTTAAAAAATACTCACAAAAGATCAAACAAAATATTTGCGGTCAAACCATCTTTGAAAAAAACACCAAACTCCTGACCTTAAACTTGTGCAGTGTTTGCTGTCAAATGAAAACCGGCAGTGTTCCCAGTTGAAGAATATGGTTTCATCGTTCCACAATAAGTGATGGATATTAAAAGAGCACTGTGCCGTGCTGTGTTCCAGTCTATCGCAAGTGCTTGGTAGAGCGTAAAGCACACGCTGTCGCTGTTAGAGCTATTTTGTGAAGGTCGGACCACTCATTGATTCATCTCATGTTGACCTGGAGAAAAGCCAAACCGAACATTCATTCTTAGATCTCGCGAATAACTGGATATCATCGATTACCGCTGCGCTGGAGGGGTGAGTGGGGGTGCCGGACGCCTTCCTTGGCAATTTACGTGATAATTTCACTTCAAACTTTGCAGGAAGTCGTGTGACTTCGTGATTTAAATGTGTACCAATCCTTTTTGTTTGTGCTGATTTTGATCTGAGATGCAATGTTTGAACTGTGTGTGACTCCCGTTTATTTGTAACTCGAACTGCAGTAAACCTGCCTCTAACTTAACCGCTCAGCTTAAATATATGAACTGATTTTATCGGTGATGATGGTGCTGTGTCTTTGCCAACTTTTTTGGCCACTTGGCAAAAGTTGACGAAGGCGAATTGTTGTGGGGCCACAATTCCGCAACTTCACTGTGCATGTCGTGTATGCCGACCACGCGTCTTGTGTGATAGCTGCCCCGAATCATCTTTGCAACGTTGTTTACATCCAACTGCGATAGACTTGCGCGCTGTTTGGACTCTGCAGCCCTGATACTGCGCTCAGTGTATTTTGTTGTTTATTTCTAAATGTTTCTTTGAATTTGCAATTACCGCTCTAATACAATTCTGAGCTGTTAAGTAATCAGCCATGGTTTTGGTCTGACAACCAAATAGCGACAGTGTAGGTACTGGCAACCTGTTTATTGATGGCTGAGGTTTCTATGGGAAAACAAGCCAGTATTATGATTTAATAGGAAAGAAATCGATTTCTTCAGAAAAGGTCATTGATTACGTCATATTTACGTAGTTTTTATATATATATTTTGATTCCACATCAACAGGAGAACTGATGGTGATTTTTAGCGAAAATAACTTTATCTCTGAATAAATCACGAGGTAGTCTGACACTGACTAGTTATTCCGTGGGAGATCTTACGGTTGTCCTTTCATTGAAACAACGTCGGACTGCATTGAAGCAATCACCTACGCTTGTGGTTATTTAGGGTGACGAGTCTAATATTCATTCCTGCTCAACGGGATATCTTCCATCATCCAGTCTATCCTCAACCTCCTTACAACCTACATGTCAGATCGCAGGTAGGCCTCGCGAGCAATCTTTCATGTCGTGTTTTTTTTTGTAGAAAAAAACGTTTCTGCTTTTTTACTGTCAACGAGATCTTACACTGAATCACTTTTCAACATGTTCAAAGTCACATGACTAACAGTAAAATCAAATCTTGTGTTAGCTCAACCTTCGGAGAGCTGCGCGTCTTTCTGACTCGAATTAGCAACGTGGTGGAAAAGCAACGTGTTTCTTCCATCGACAGCGCGTCAGCTTCCTGAGCGACCCGTGCACCTTTGACGCTGGGGCGATTCGTGTTGGCGTCACATCCACTGACGTCATGTTCCATCTTGGAGCAGAGGAAATCTTCCGTTCCGCATCAGGAAGCACAGACCGACTTGCGAGGCTCGCCCGCCACTTGCTGGCTGAGCGGAGGTAAACAAGTCATGCAGTGTAGGCTTCCTCGCTCATCAGATGTATCTTGCCAGCGTTTTTTGAAAGTACGCCGCTGCCCACCTGTCCTCCTCAAGGCACTTATTGCTGCCCTCCAACTGCACACCTCTGTGATGTCATACAAGCCAGCTTCGTGTGCGTGCGTCATTGTGGTGACTCTGGTCAGGAATGTCCCACAACGTTCACCGCCACGTCATTGCTGACGTATGATTTGGTGTCGTGTGCGTCACAAGAGGTTTCTATGACGACATCTGTTCACAGTTCATGTGCGTGATCAGTGAAGTGTGGAATGCTACTAACCGCATTTTTAATTTGTTATGTACGAGCAACTTCACGAAATGGCGTTTTGCTTTCCAGCTATTATCCTCTTTATCCGTCACACGAGGCCTTGTCTGTTGATTGGCCGACTGCTGTGTACGAAGCGAAAATGCCGGATGTCCGCATTCCCGACTTGCTCATCCTCCCCTCCGACCTTAAATGCTTTGCCAAGTGCGTCGAAGGACGCGCCTGCATCAATCCCGGTCGTCTGACCAAAGGGGAGAGTGGGGGTACATTCGGACGCATCAAGATGGCTTCTGGTGGAGACACGGACGAAAAGCTTGTGTTTGCAGAAGTGCTTCGCGTATGACGTATTCTATTGCGTATGACGCATTCTTTAATGATGTATAAATCCGCATGAAAAGATTATTGATCCTCAAGACGTTTTGCTCTGATTCAAATCCGCCGACGTGCAGAAAGATCCTGATGCTTGTTTGTGACATCACTGAAGCAGTGCACATCGCTTGTGACATCACTGAAGCAGTGCACATCGGAATGACATCTTGAGCTTGTTGCAGAAGTCATACCAGATGGCTCATACATCGCTTGCCTTTACAAAAGATAAATTGCAATGTGTTCCGTTGCGACATTCACACTAGCAAGGCCTTCCAACTGTGTGTGATTGGGTAAGACCTGTTGTGGGGTATAATCCGGGGTAAGACCTGTTGTGGGGTATAATCCGGGGCTGCGTGGTCGTCGCAAAACAGATCCGGCTCCGGAGCTCTCTTTTCATAACATGGTCTGGTTCCTGTTCATTTTCACGAATTAATATTTTCAGTGGTCTCGGTGTGTCTCGAGTTGACTGGAAATTTAAATATATCAAGTACACAAAACCAAAAGAATATACCAAACTTATTTGAATAGGTTAACCTGGTAGTTCTCTTGGTGCTCTTACCATGAGAATATCACCGAATAAAGAACAATCACAGGTTCAGACAGTTCAGCGAGCAATTACTAGCAGAAATGTTACTCAACTTAAAAGTTAATGGTATGATAAACAACTCTGGAAAACCAGTCGCTGGTTTTGCTGTTAATGCCTAAAGGACCTTTTGATATTTATTACGACAGGAATAAAGAAAACGTCTGTTTGGAGAAACTGCAGCAGTGTCCGAGTGTTTTGACACAGCCCCAGCAGTGGCGTACCAAGGGGTTTTTGCGCCCCCACCCAGACCGTTCGTTGCAGTATAGATGCGAAGAGTGAATCGGGAGTAAAAAGGCAATGAAAGCTGATTCGCATATAGTTGTTTCTCAATCCATCTGAAAACCTTCATGACTGGTGGCGTCAAGACCTTTGAATCTTGGAAGTCCTTAGCTATAGTAAAATCGTTTCGCACTTTGAAATTTCGGTCACGATTGAAACATTCAAACCGTTGTATTGCGACGTTCCACTTCGCGATAATACATTGGAATCGCAGTGACTCGTGAAACAAAATGCAAAACTACGCTAAATGTTTCTTGATCATTTGCAGAAGTCTGCGTAAATATAATGACAATTTTATGAGCACAAAAGTGTTCTAATGACACAGCATGAAACTGATCAGAGTTGCACCTTGTTTTGTTGAACGCCGGTTCGTGCGAGCTTTTGAAAAACCGCGGATACAGTGTACTTACTTCGTCAGCTCTTTTCACATTCGCCTCAGGTGCGCGCTATAGGAGGTTCTGCAGCATGCACTGCCAAAGTTTTAAGTTGTAGAAGGTTTGAAAGAGATTACTGAGAGCAGAATCACGAATACATAAAAGAAAAGGACAAAGAGAAAACTCGTATGAAAACAAAATCAAACTACTAGACGAGACAAATACAAAATCCTAAAACAATTATGTCCGACACGCAGGGCGCATGCAGCCCAGTCGAAGGTTTTGTAGGGCCAATGGCGTAGCTAGAGTGTGCGCTGCCCGGGGCGGCCCTTGAGTTTGGCGCCCCCGAAGCCCATAAAAATACATATTGCACAGTGACGGGCTTTTAAAGCTTTGTATATATATATTAACTAGTTTGTGCACCATTACAGTACTTTCACATTCTCAAACATGGTATGTTTTAAATACACACCAAAAAACTCAAACATTGTAAGTATCAGTTAAATAAATTTAAGCAAAAATGACATAGGGAAAAATAGTAAAAAAAGTGTCAAAAATTACGACCATCATTATTTTTTAATGAAAACTACAATTTTCTACATAGTAACTTTTCTGGCCTGTTGACAAATTCTTCACTGGCAATGCCAAAATGTATACTGTCTGTCAATTGTTGCTCTATAGACAGTGTGGCAAGATTTCTCAACCGCAAGGTTAGATCTCAAGTAATCCTTGATCAGTTCTCGTTTCGAAAAACTCCTCTCACAGGTAGCAACACTGACGACGATTGTGAAGAAAATCCACAGCATTATTATGTTTGGAACAGAGTTCCCAAGGTTATACTTTTGAATGAACTGCAAAAGATTCTATTTGAATAAAGTTTGTAGGGTTTTGTTTCTAGTGTGGTAATTGTGTCAGCTAACCCCCACTCTGTCTAAAACTGTGTGCTATACTGACTTATCTGGATTTAAAGATAGGCAACAACAAAACTGAGAACACCAAAAAGCAGGGCAAGCGTGAAAAAACTGCAGCAACTCCTAACAAAGGAAAAAAAACAAACTACTGAGACTGCTGGAAATTATGAAGCCTGGCCACCACTCACACCACAAAAACCAGTTGGCTACCCTGATGAAGTGCTGGAAAAACTAA
>JGI24159J19872_10006063_pt1 | contig 15698 bp, 11 predicted proteins | sample Ectturendosymbi4_FD_19872 | JGI IMG/M metagenome (IMG submission 19872) | reverse complement strand
AGATTGCAACTGCTCATGCACATGGTGTGCCGCTAAGTGTGGTGGTTTATTGGTCATGTGTTGGTGTAACTAGTGAGCTTGCAATTATATTGCTGAGAAACCGAGTAGATAGAAATTAGTAGGCTATTCCACGGACTAAAAATTCGTTCATTTGGGAACATTTCTCCAAACCTAATCACAGAGGTTGGGTTGTATGTCACCATTGCCCTTTGGAATTTAGCTATCATCATAGCACAGGAAACTTTCAAAAGCACCTAAAAAATAAACACATTTTTGCAATTCAGGAGAGAAACAATCTGTAGATCAAGGTAAGAATCAAGACATGAAACAAGGTTATTATGTGGTTAATGTTTATTATTTAACTGTTGGCAGTAAGTAGCATGTAATCATAAGAGAATTGCTTTGGCCGAGTGGTTAGAACGTTAGATTTGCAATTTATTCCAGAATAGGAGTTGATATTCTGGGTTCGAAATAAAGATTCCAGAATATTCCAGAACCTCTAAATCAGCTATGACCAACTTGCAGGATGCGGCCCAGTGGAAGGTTTTGTGCAGCCCAGTTTAGGTTTTCGTTGCAGTAAAAGTATCCTACATGACAACTTGTCCTTATTTTAAAAATCTTGAATTTTACATTTTTGTTGCAGGTGGTCCTCTGTGCCACTTTGTCATGACTGTTACCATTGCAGTTAGGATTCGAACATTTCCAAGTACATTAGCTTTAGCTAAATTTAGTGTGCTAAAATCAAAGTAATCCATTCAATGTGCGGCCCTCATTAATATGTTATACAATGTGCAGCCCTGGTTAAGACAGTGACAATTTTTAACTCAGTAAGCCTTGGACATAGCTGCTCTAAATGTTCCATAGTGCACATCCCTAATAGAGTTACATGAAATTGATTTCCTGTTGAAAAAACATTTGTTGATTGATTTGACTTTAGTTAAGAGGACCAGGTTTTCTGTATGCTTTCGAGGAATCAGCCGACTGCACTCTGCTTTCATCTCATTGCAATGATTCAAACTTGCACATATCTCTGTATTGAAGTGTGCACTCTCCATGATGAGGGTAAGCAAAGAAATCAATCGGCAAATTTTTTATAGGAAATCAATTTCATGTTAAGTTACGCATCCTCAGTTCTTATTCAATTAGAATTCTAGTTCACTGCAATAGTATTTGCTCACTGCATCAGTTTCTGTTTAGTTGATTTTTTTCTATAAGGTTGTTTGGGTAAAGTATGGCTGTTGCAGTGAGGATAGACCAGGCCTAGACAACTCAGAAAGCTTGAAGAGCCAAATTGACCAACATAAATTTGCTGAGGGTCACAAAATCTGTTACATTTTGTTGTAGTTGGAAGGAAATTCTGGAACAAAAATTAATTATGCAGCATATCAGAAGTAGAGTTATTTCAACATTTTCTGAAATTGCAAAAGCTCTCATGGGCCACATGCTGTGGCCCGCAAGCCATATGTGCAGGCAGGCATAGACTATCACAGAGAAATGCGCAGTGAAACAGAGAGTTACCTCTTATTGCATGATTATGAATATTAGCCCATTCTTTTGCATTACTCAAACAATAGTTAGGCGACATGATGCAATGCATATTAAGACAACCCAAATCAATGGTTGCTCACCATCACAGAAGGACAGAGAATTAGCTTTAATTAATCAGAGATGGAATAACAACTTTGGCTACCTAGCAATCACTTGTGCTTCTTCAATTGTAGACAGGTTTTGGTTACCATGTTTTGTGAAAACGTAATTGAATTCTTATACTTCCTTTACCACAAACAAACGTTGAGTCATCGCATGTGATGGATTTTGTTAATGGAGTTACATGCTTTTGGCTGAGCTTTGAGTGAAAGTATGCACCTCTACCAATACCTAGTTGCAGGTTTTCCTGCTTTGTATATGGTGTTGATGGATTTTTGCAAATGAAAGTTCATTAGTAGAGCTGCTAATGACTTGCCACCAATGCAGCATCCATCACAAAGTAGCAGTATGGTCAATAATGCAGGTATGAAAAGATTGGTGCTCAAAATCACAAACCTCATGTGACCTCATAACTGAGTGTATAAAGTGTGACCAAATTAAAACTCTTTAGAAAGGAACTTAGTCTCAAGCATTATCCATCACTACCTGCATGAAGTTTTCAGGATTGATATTTGAAATCATTCCATGTTAGTGTCACATGAACTCATTAACAAGAATAAACACATTTAGCATGATTCACAAAAACTACAGGTCTCAACCTTGATTTTTCCAATGTATTTCCATAAATTTAATTGTAGGACACATTCATCTATTTTCTATGATCATACAAAAAAACCTGGAAGAATCAGTGTAAGGTTTGTGCTTGCAAAATGTATCACTTTGGTGTTTTTAGAATTGCAATCAGTTTGATGTGCTTGGATGCCAGTTGCCCAGTGGTGAATTAATAAAGGGGACTTTTCTTTGTGGTAACTCAGTGCATGAGTAGAATATGGGGAAATAGTGTCTTGAACTTAGAACTAGTATTTGTTGGTTTATTACATGCACCAGGTAGTGAACTCCTCATTTCATAAGATGAGCATATCATACCTTGTGCATAAGTTGTTATATCATCTCAATACCTTAGTGTGGTGGTTCCCTCCCTTCAATATTTGGATCTTGTGGTTCCCTAGCTTTTTTTAAAGGCGCCTGTCAAAAGACTGAATGTGTAGCAGAAAATCAATAAACTGAAGTTTGATGTAAAAGAAACTTATGTGTCAAAAAACTAATGTAATCATTGTAATAGTACAACTTGATTTCAAAGTGATATGGTTGATGAACTATCATCCCTGACTTCGTCAAGTCAAATGTGTTTTAATGCTCTAGAACAGCTATGTCTATCGTGCAGCCCAATTGAAGGTTTTCATTGTTGTGCATATGTACAATATAATGATAACCAGTTCTTGTTTTGTTAATCTTGAATTTGATATATTTTGTGCAATGGTTCTCAGTGCTACCTCATGTCTGTACTGGAAGATTTCCATGTATCCACGGACACCTTGGCATTAAATTGATTTCTAGTTCTCTGATTCCTACCCCTGTTGTTCCAGTGGCACCAAACTGATTTCTGCATATGTTGCATTATTGGAAACTTGCTTATGACATCACAGTTAGGGACTGCTCAGTCGATTATTATCATTGCAATTAGAATTCAAATGCTTTCAGTAACTTATAAGAGGTATGATTTGAATTTTTTAGGATTAGAGGATTCTTGCTTTTTCGCCTGGAGCAGCAAGTTAAATTTTAGTCAGCTGAAAACAAACTACATCATTCAATATGCAACCTTCATCTAGTTAGTGACACTCTTTTGGAGCCAGCAAGACATTTCAGTTGGGCATAGTTGCTTGAACTTTTTCACATAAAATTATTAGTCAGCATTACATTGTGAAGTTTTGAAGTTTTATTAACACTTTGAGAGCTGGTGTACGATATATTCGCACTTCGATTTTGGCCTAAAAAACAGCAGTTTTCGGTTGCCTTACCAACGCCCTAGCTCCTCCGCCAATTGCGCTAGAGAGCTGTTCAAGGGCTCAAATGGATCGGCCATTCTAGTAGATTGCACTCGAAAAAAATTTTTTGGTTGCGGGGTGCGGATTTTTTGTGACTGACATCATAAGTGAAGTAGTTTTGGGGTCATTTTGGCTCATGTGGCCTGGCCTGCTGGGGTTTCGGGTTCAAAAGTTATGATCTAAAGTAAACCAAATATTTGACTAATTAGATAATTAATTAATTTGTTTGTTTTAGATCATAACTTTTGAACCAGAAACGCTAGAAAGTCGATTGAAGGCTTAAAAGACTCAGACTCGAGTCTAGTTTCCAATGAAAACTTCAGTGAAATACTTTGGTCTAGCAGTTGGTCACTAGACCAGGTTACATGAGCCAAAATGGCCAAACAACTACTTGACTTATAACGTCACTCACAAAAAATTTGCATCCCCCAACCAAAAAAGTCTTTCGAGTGCTGACCAGAAGACTTGCCGAATCTTTTGAGGGTTTGAACAGCTCTCTTGCGCAATCGACGGAGGAGCTAAGGCGTTGGTAAGGCAACCGAAAACTGCTGGTTTTAGGCCAAAATCCAGGTACGATATATTTGCAGACTGGCTTTCAAGGTGTTAACTCAAGTGGTTTCTTACCGAAACATAGAGCTTAGTTAAAATGCAACAAGTCTGTGTGAACTTTGAATAAATTGCTTTGTATTTAAATTACGTATATTTCTCATTTAGTTCTTTTGTTTCAGCTTCCTTGAATCCACGACTTCCACTTGCTGCCCCAAGCCTTGGTAATGATTTTCGCCCACCTCCTCGGCCTAATAATGGTCAAATAGGGAAGTCCATTTCCCTGAAAGCAAACTATTTTAGTGTAAAAATTCCTAATGGTGACATTCACCAATACGACATTGACATCAACCCAGATGGCTGCCCACGCAGAGTTAACAGGTAAAAATTGATAAATTGAACTGTACTAAATATTTGCTGTGAGCATGCACCTATTCTATCAGGAAATGCAAAATTATGAACAGTTTTGAATCATGGTACTATATTTAGATCTTCATGCAATTCGTGTGCATCTGGAGTAGTGAGGTTGTAAAACTAAATTTACAGATGATTTTGGCTTGCTGGTTGTATTCTCTTTTTCCACTGACATTGACAAAAGATAATTTTGGTAGCTTTTAGTGTTAGTGCTTCATTCCTAATTTTCTTTTATTAGGTGCATCTATGTCATTAGCCATTTCAGTTTTTTGTTATGATGCTGTCTACTTCTGGTTGTTCATGACTTTCAGCTTTTCTTTCATGATGTGGTGCTTGTGTAGGAAATTATTTGATATTGCTTCATACATTAATTTTGGTGTACCAACTGAAGATATTATTCTCTGCAGGGAAATCATCAACACAATGGTGGACAACTTCAGGCAAGCTATTTTTCAAGACAGAAAACCTGTATTTGATGGAAGAAAAAATCTGTACACTGCGCAGCCTTTGCCAATAGGCAAGCAAAAAGTAGGTTTATGATAATATTTTTTGTGATAAACTTGTTAAGAATTGATTGAGCATGTAATGACGTATCCATGTTGCAAAGAGCCAAGGTGTTATAGTAAATTGAAGTCCGACTATTGACAGCTGCTACTTTTGCAGAGAGTTTGTGTAATTTACATAAGGACAAATTGAATCCAATTATCTGTACTTACCATGGTATGAAGTATGATAGGTTATACAAGGTTTGTGTGCGTCTGGTGCTAGTTTTTTTGAAATTATAACAGACGTTTGGTTAAGCAAAACGCACTTGCACGGCAGCTTTAATTCATGAATTCTGCAGTCTCTCTTCAGTGCTTTCTAAAAATATGTAAGTTAAAGAATTCTGTTGTCCATTGTATCGCGCCCCTTGTGTTTTAATAGGTTGTGTGAGCTGTCAGGTACAGCTTTCGTATTGCACTCTTATTTGCGCTGAGAAGATTCGTTTTCTGTCCGGTGTGTTACACAGTGATGATTAAGTTGGTGAATTTGACAAGAACATGACTTGCGGACGCAACGAATGCTTGCTTGAGTTGTTTACAACAGTCGTGATCAAACAAACCTTTTACTTCTTGTTTAGCTTGAAGTTCATGTGACACTGCCTGGAGAAGGGCGAGATCGCACGTTCACTGTTGCCATCAAATGGGTTTCGCGCGTCTCACTGTACTCTCTAAAGCTTGCGCTCGAAGGGAAAATGCACGGAATTCCGACTGAGGCTGTACTAGCATTAGACGTCGTGATGCGGCATTTGCCGTCGATGAGGTAACGTTTATGGAAAACGGTCATTTCACTCCTGGCAGGTTTTGTGCGATGAAATCGCGGATATGCTTTTTGTGAAAAAAAGGTGTCGCATCATCATTTATGAAGGTTAAACTGACTTAAGTAGTGGAATTGGTAACGGTGAAAGAAACGCGGTTGTGTTTTGACACTCCTGCCTGTTGGATTTCAGTGTTACGTTGTCAAACTTCGAAATATTTCCCGCCCATAACAACCTTTCGTGCAATTGAATTAAAATTTCTTCGTTTGTTACAAGCATAACTGTGATGGCACCTTCGCTAACAGATACACCCCGGTTGGTCGTTCATTTTTTTCGACGCCTGAGTCTTGCACTCCATTGGGTGGTGGTCGGGAAGTATGGTTTGGATTTCATCAATCGATGAGGCCATCTCAATGGAAGATGATGTTAAATATCGACGGTAAGATGTGGTGGATGCTAAGTCGAGTCTCCCGACGCTTCCGTGCGTGTGATTGACACTAGCATGTATTTTTCCAGTGTCCGCAACTGCGTTTTATAGAGCCCAGTCGTGTGTGAACTTCCTCTGCGAAGTTATTGGGCTTCAAGGCAACGAGTTGTCAGCTATGCACGGCTTGACTGATTCGCAGCGAGTAAAGTTTACAAAAGAAATTAAAGGATTGAAGGTACGGTACTTGATTGAAGTAGGTCTCTTTTATTCACACACCGACGACATTTGTGCAGCTTCTCTTCCTTTGTTTCGTCATTGACAGATTGAGATCACGCACTGCGGTGTAATGCGTCGGAAATACCGGGTGTGCAACGTGACCAGACGCTCCGCCGCGACTCAAAACTTCCCCCTGGAGCTCGAATCCGGTCAAACAGTCGAATGTACCGTGGCCGAGTATTTTCAGAAAAAGCACAACAAAAAGCTTGAGTAAGCAATGTTTTTGACTGCCTCTTGTCCTGTGTTTCACAGTATCAGCGATTCTGTCTGTTGTTGCCATTGGCCCCGGATTTTGCCGCTGCCGCCGCTCTTCGCCTTGCACCGAATCTAAACCTATAAAGCGAAAAGTAAATAACGTTTTACTTTTAACTACAACAGTTCGTTACCACTACATTTTTTTCTTTTGGGAAGGAAACAAACTATTGAACCAGGTCTAAAACTGGTAGCGTTGTAATTATCAAGTCAGTTTTTCCGTGCATGTGGACCGTGGTGTGTTTTTTCTACGGTCATTCCAGCTGCTCTCAGTGTTGCAGATTGAGTCCATTTTGTTAATGCGCCAAAGCGTTAAATGATGTGTCGTTGACGTGAAGCGTTAAACGCGCAAGGACGAGCAATCCCGATCAAAAAAGCCAGAACACAGCGATTGGTGGAATCAAAATTTTATTCGTGATCGGACCGTGCTGTAAATCACTTTGTGTGCATGCAGAGCACATGAAGCTGTTTGCCTGTCTTGTGTTTAATGGCTAGATCGTTCTCGATTTGATGATGCAGATTCCCGAGTCTCCCATGCTTGCAAGTTGGGCAAGAGCAGAAGCATACTTATCTTCCCATTGAAGTGTGCAACATCGTGCAAGGCCAAAGATGCCTGAAGAAGCTCACAGACAGTCAAACGTCGACTATGATTAAGGTGCGATCTTCAATGCACAAGTATATCGCGCTGGTGACAAAACTTTGCGACGGTCTCTGTGATGTCAGTTGTTTCAATGCCTGAATATCTTGCGTGTGTATTGGTGAAAGTCGTTTTTTTGTAGGAAAGTGTTGTTTGCTCAGATACCTTTGCACCAAACCTGCAGATGCTTATCACTGGCAGCACGAGTAAAAAGATAATAATTTTGTCAGATTTTGTCAAGGTTTGTAACATCTGCATTTTTGCGCCTTTCGTCAATGACGTCACTAATGTGTTGTCCAAGTAGTTGGCGCATAAGGGAAAGATGTGTTCTTGACGTAAGTTGCGGGACTGGCCAAACGACCAGATGGCAATGTCAGTCAAACAAACACAACTAACAAAACATCCGAATCGAATGATAACTTTCATGATGTGCGTCCGGATGCACTTGTCTCGTTAAATTACGAATAAACTGCCAAACACAGTTGGTCACAAATAAACCAATACATAAAGCACTCAGTGGCAGTGGAGTTTTGTTGTTCCTTTTAAGTTCGTTAGTCATCTGCCACATTCACCAACCGCGAGTTTAAACAAGCTACGACGTTTAAAGGTAACAATATGTTTCCCGCAGGCAACAGCCCGATCCGCACCTGACCGAGAGAGGGAGATCGCGCAGCTCGTCCGCAAAGCTCAGTTCAACAACGACCCGTTCGTGAAAGAGTTCGGAATACAGGTGGACTTGACACCTTTGCGCATTGCTCAAGCTGTGCTTTGTGATCATATTCCAGAACCATATGATGTTCGGACCAGAGGCGTAACGAGGTTAGATGATGGCGCCCGGGGCGCCCCCATGTGAGAACCTGAGGTCTTTCGGAAGCAAATGTACTGTACTGAAGAAAGTACTTGTGATATTGCTGGGACTTTTCGCCCCCCACCCTCAGTGATTCGGCGCCCGGGGAGTTGTGCCCCCTTGCCGCCCCTCGTTACGCCCCTGGTTTGGACGAATTGTCCTGTCGTTGCCCCGAACCATCGTTTGCATTTTTCGAATTTCGTTCAAGGTTATCGACGAGATGACGGAAGTCCGGGGCCGAGTCTTGCCGGCGCCGAAGATACAGTACGGCGGAGATGTAAGGTTGCTTTCTGTTCTCGTCTGCAGTGCAGCTTCAAGAGTGAGCTTGATTTGAAACGAACATGCTTTTCGTTGCCCAGATCCGCATGCAAGCCACCCCCACCCAGGGCGTCTGGGACATGAGGGGGAAGCAGTTTCACTCCGGCATCAAGATCGACGTCTGGGCGATCGCGTGCTTTGCGCATCAGCGAATGTGTATGGTCAGTACTCTGCTGCTGTAAGGTGCTAAGATAGACGTTTTCATCGTGGCACGAATGGAAATTTGCTTGTCCCATCGTTGCAACAACCTATAGACTTGGCGAATATTTGGAGTCCAGTGCGGTTTGGTTGTTTACTTGTCGACTCGTGGAAACGCATGCTTCGATTTTGAAAAGGCCAGAGCGGTACTCGCTGTTTTAAATTTTCGAAACATATCGAAACAAATTTTCGAATTTTCTTTTAGGTAGTTGCCATTGTGTAAAAGGTCTTGGAAAGCAATTTGAAACCCGTTTTAACAAAATTAACAACCTTTGCTGGCAGTTAATTTCATCTGCTGCTGGCCCCGCCTCCCGTTCCCTTTCTGGAATTGTTTTTTCTTTGCATTTTTTCGAACTTCGATGAAATTTCTTCGATTCTTCCATCAGGATCACCACTTGCGAGCATTCATAAAGAACCTGCAGCGGATATCCGAAGACGCGGGGATGCCCGTCCGCGGCACTCCTGTCTTCTGCAAATACGCTCAACACTCGGAACACGTCGAACCTTTGTTCAGGTCTTGTTTGCTTTGGCGCTGTTCTTGTTGAGAAAATACAAGACTGTCACGCAATCTGGGTTTGACGTCATCCGATCAATGACCAACTGCGGTTGGATCGTTTTCAAATTTCTGTTCCTCACTGAACATACAGTACCTTCTTCGTACTGGTACTTGTACCAAACTTCGTTTCTATACTTGTCGTATGCTGTGATGAAACCCCGCTGTTCAATATTAAAAAATAGCAGTTGGCAATCGTTTGCTTATATTTTACAGCAGCATGCATTATGTTCGTGAAAGATGCCTCCCCACCGTTTGCCCTGATTTTCAGTCCAGACAACCTTTAATTTTTTAGCTGAATTGCACGAAAATGTGTATAATTTGTTGCCTCCAGGCATCTGTGCGATGAGTTTCGTTCGCTGCAACTGATCGTCGTCATCTTACCGGGAAAAACGCCCGTCTATGGTAAGTCTCCTGTATGCACGTGTCAATGGCGGATCCAGGGCCAGTTGGGGCTTTTGCCTTCCAAACGACCACAGCACCCTTTTTCTTGACGTCTGATCCACGTGAGACTGATCTCTATTTTTTGTCTTTTCCGACCGTCACACACACGAGAGACCGAGAAACGCTTGCGAATATTAAGGTAATATCGTCTAGTTACCGAAGAGGAATCTCTAAATCTAGATGTTATTTTTTCTCTGGTTTACAGTGTGGCCACAGTGCTGAAAAACAATGCATTCGAAATTGCCAGAATTCAGGAACGAAGCTTAAGTTAGCAAAGGTTCGCTCAAAAAAGTTCGAAATTTTCGCCAAGACAAAAGTGACTGGAACCTAATTTCTTTTTTTCCGCGAATGAAAACCCATGCGTTTCCCTTGGTATTGATGTTATTTCGATTCCACCGAATCGCAATAAACTGTAGCTCAGTGCAGAGAACTGAATACTGAGGAATTTTCCAGTAATCCGTAACATCCGAAATTGTTTTGGGCGGCGGCAACATTTCTCAGGAACAACGTTACTTTATGAGTTTTTTACCATATGTTGCTTTTTCCACTGCCTCGAAACACTAAAGTCTGGGTCCGCCACTGACCTGTAGACGCACGCAATACTTGTATGTTTAGCTTGCAGCAATTTGTTTGCACTAGTGCTTATCTATCCACCGCAAGAAAACGAAACTGATGCGTGCGTTTGTTTTTTTGGTCACAGCGGAAGTGAAGCGAGTCGGAGACACCCTGCTCGGCATCGCCACCCAGTGTGTGCAAGTAAAGAATGTCGTGAAGACGTCACCGCAAACTTTATCGAATCTGTGCTTGAAGATCAACGTGAAGCTCGGTGGTGTCAACAACATTCTTGTGCCCACGATCAGGTGAGAAAAATAGAAATGGCGGCGTTGTCAACAAGGATTGTAATGATCGTCGAAGCAACGAAATGTCGAGCGGCGTTATTTGTGTTCAACAGACCCAAGGTTTTCAACGATCCTGTGATCTTTTTCGGTGCTGACGTCACCCACCCTCCAGCTGGCGATACCAGGAAACCATCGATTGCAGCGGTAGGTCACGTGGTGCAAGGGCGGGCCGCCGGAAAAGTCGTTCCACGTTGTTGTTGGCTGTTCACGTGATTTGAACTGTTATAAGTGAGGCCGCCCTTCAGACCCATAAAATGGTCTGACGACGAATCCTCGCTTTACACTGCATGCGTTTGCCGGCAGCAAAGTCGTAGGGTTAAGCTGAAGAATTCAGTGCAGCTGTTTTTGCTGAGCTTTTCTGTGTGAAGTTGTTTAGTGCTGTACAACGAAGAAAAACGCCTTCCGCAGGTCGTCGCCAGCATGGACGCTCATCCGTCGCGCTACAGCGCCAGCGTGCGGGTGCAGGCACACAAGGCGGAAATCATCCGAGACCTGGCAGTGATGGTGCGCGACCTGATGGTCGAGTTCTACAGGTCGACGCGCTACAAGCCAGTGCGTCTTGTAATGTATCGCGACGGTGTGTCAGAAGGGCAGTTTCAGCAGGTACGGGTCAACTGCGTCGTTTGGAAGTGTCGACTACCGTAATAAGCACCGAACTTTTTCCCCGCGCGAAACATACCAGGGGTCCCGCGTGGCATTGAAAGTATTGAATTATGAAATCGGTTTTCAAGACCTTGAAAAGTAATGAATTTGGCCAAAATGTACAAATATAAAGCATTGAAAAAGTATGAAAATTTTTAATTCAGCCATTTATTTATTAAAATTTTGTTCTTTACCGCTGATAACAGTTTTGCAGATGCTTTTGCTCTGTATTCCATAAATAAAAGTTTCGAAAATTTAAGCTGAAGGATGGCACTGAAGTCTTTGAATTTGGTATTGAAAAGTATGGAAAATGGTTATTGAAAAGTATGGAAAATGGTTATTGAAAAGTATGGAAAATGGTTATTGAAAAGTATGGTAAATGGTTATTGAAAAGTATGGTAAATGGTTATTGAAAAGTATGGAAAATGGTTATTGTAAAGTATGGAAAATGGTTTTTGAAATCGTATGGGAACCCTGACATAAGTACTTCTCGACTGAAGATTACGAACAAAAAAATGAGCATTCGCTGTTGACCAGTTTGAAATATAAGAAAGTAGGATGTCAAGATCGTTCGAAAATGCCTCTCCATCAGCCCCGAGCTGCTGTTGGCTGCTGTCAACACACGATGAACTCGAGTTTGTTTTGCGTCCGCTGCGACCACACAGCCGTGTTGATCACTTCGACCTTCAGGTGCTCTCGGCCGAACTGCGAGCGATTCGCGAGGCGTGCACGATGCTGGAGGTTGGTTACCAGCCCGGAATCACTTTCGTCGTCGTGCAGAAGCGACACCACACAAGGCTCTTCTGTCGCAACGCCGAAGACAGGAGCGGAAAGAGCGGCAACATACCGGCCGGCACAACTGTCGATACGGGCATTTGTCATCCCACTGAATTTGACTTCTACCTCTGCAGCCACGCCGGAATTCAGGTAAGGTTTCCGGAAACAATCTGTTGCGTATTTGTTAGAGTATACACGCAAATACTTTCAGGACCACCANCAGTGTCTTTCCCATTTCATGAGGATTTCGTTCTCTGATTTCTGTCCGGTTGTTAAGTTGTCTGTGCTCCACTGACTGCTTCTTTTCAGGGCACTTCGCGACCATCTCGTTACCACGTCTTGTGGGACGACAACAACTTCATGGCCGACGAGCTGCAGATCCTCACTTACCAGTTGTGCCACACTTACGCCAGATGCACCAGATCTGTCTCCATTCCCGCGCCTGCGTACTACGCTCACTTGGTGGCTTTTCGCGCCCGATACCATCTCGTCGACAAAGACCACGATAGGTAGGAGTTCTTGCGAATGGCCACATAAATGCATTTGGGCCTTGGACGTTTGCTCGGAGGAAACCACCTCGTGCATTCTACAAATCTGAATCGCCGTGAACTTCGCTGTCATAACTTGAGGCCTGACAAGTATTATTTATTCATGCCACGGCCTGATAGAACCTACTGCATCTAACTTAGTCAAACCAAGTTTTTGTTTTCCCTTAAATGAGGTGCTAAAAGTTAACATTGCCTGAGAATGTGTGTTCGCCAACTTGTTTGCTTATCCCGCTTTGTTTCGTCACAGTGGCGAAGGTTCGCTGCACAGCGGCAGCAGCAGATACGACCAGGAATCCCAGCTTCAAGCCATGTCCAAAGCGATCGTGGTCCACCAGAACACAGTGCGCAACATGTACTTCACCTGAACGCGCGGCTGCGTGGCCGGCGAGGTTCGAAGCTGAGCTTTCCAGGTCCACACGGCGTCTCGTAATTCGCAGCGAGATCCCGTCGGGTTCGCACCGCCAGTGATGATGTCAGCAGCCTGTTTGAGCGTCGGGCCGGCCCAGCGTTACCGGAGAAATGACAAAGCTGTTTGCAAACGTATGGAAGTTTTGAATCTCCTGACCAACTTGAGAAGCCTGCCCACCACCCAAATGTTGGTGCGCAGTTGCTCAATTGTTATTCAACGCACTGGTACAAACTTAAACTTATATAAAGGATGCGAGGTTTCTGAAAATTCACAAAGCTTGAAAAACCACAGGACATGTGGGATGCGGCAAAACGGGCGCCTGTTTGCGGGAGGCACATTGTGCGGCGGAATGACCGTTTAGGTCGAGTGTATATCCTCGCAATGGACTGTAGTCACACACAATTGCCTGGTGTTGCTCTGCAGCAGGAAGTGGCAAGCTCGGGCGGAACGTTGCTGCCCGGTAACAGCTCAGACTTTACTAATTTGGTGTTCATCTTATTTTTCAAGACAATTAGGTGTGTTCGACTGTTTGTCCTTCGCAGTTTTAAAGCCAAGACTAAGCCAACCTTTCGCACTCAAAAGGATTAAATCCACGTCACAAGTACAACTGGGGCGCGTCATTGTTGAGCCGACAGTGCCAGAACCCCAATGGATGCTTGCTGTGGCGGTAAAAAAATTAGGTTTTCAGCCGTGGGCGTCGGACGGGGGCCTTGTCCCCCATGCATTTTGAAAATTGTAGCAAAAAGTTCTTTTCTTACTTTCGAGTGGGAAAAAACAAATTTCACCACTTTTGCCCCCCCCTAGAAAAAATTTCGAAAAATACCCTAGTGGCCCCCGCCCGGAAAAAGTCCTTCCGATGCCGATGTTTTTAACGTGACTTTCGGATTTATCGTTAAAAATATTTCCCAACGACGCGCTCAAGCATCGTGCAATGTTAAGTTTGAGGGGCTCGTCAGGTTTTGTAGCAATTTTCGATTGGATTCTCGAGGAGGTTTGATCGCAGTATCATGTTTTTTTAGATTAACCTCACTTTTGATTGTTTTTTACATCACGCATTAAAAACTCGAAGTTTTCGTGTCGATCGCTTTGCCGCCTGAAAATCGGTGCATTACTTTATGGCGCCAACCTCAACTTGTAGCTACGCTTGATTTTACCAGAAAATGGCGTACATGGTGTGTAGCTTCATTAAAGAAGTTGGTCCAATCGCGATTATAGTTTGATGAGTAAATACCAAATCAACTAAAAGCTTGAAAATTGCACTAAAATGTAAATGTAACACATTTCAAAGGAAAATGTAACATCTAACCTATGAGATGGTCGAAAAAGTGAAAAAATGGTCAAGAAATGCTGTTTAATAAGGTCTTCGAAATCAATCAACATCTTGCTCATAAGTTGAAGTTATGGAATATCTACCACCTTGTTTAGACCTTGTGAGAGAAGCTGTTTAGCTTGGACAAAAAAATCAAGTCACTCTTGCGAGTTCGGGTCATTGTAGACCTCAAAATAATTTTGAGTGGCTTCACAACAAAACATATTTTACACGAAGGTGATTGAGCTGGTGAGGTTCATACAAACCTGTGATCCCGAACCACATCGCGTTAGATGCATAGTATTTCTTTATTCAACATATGGATATAGATTTCATCGGGTGTCCTATGTGACGAAACAGACTGTACGCAGGGTAGGTACCTTCATTCAAACATTTCACATAAATCGCACTGAATTTCGCAAACCAACCTAATCAGAACAGCAGTTTCAGAACATTTTTAAAGCTTCGACATATTATCTGTGACCGTTAGTTGGTATCATCTATCATTATTATCTATCGAAAGAAGTTCATTATGCGCAAAGAATTAGTACTTGATAAAATACACTTCGCCTAATAAGTAAGCATCCTCGGCTCTTATGCAAGTGTAACCAATCCATGACTATTTTGCATTACTGTCCAGGACGTTTATTCCCACTGTTATTTTGAGTTCTACTTCGATGGAGTCAGCCACAGCTTTGCGAGACAGTTAGGTTGGTATTGTTTTTTTTTCGCTTCTCACACGCAACCACAGCATACTACTCCAAATCAGTTCGAATGACTAGATGTATTGCAAGTCAAAAGAGAAAAGCCCGCAGACAAGAGAAAAATAGGGTAGCCTGTTGGTAATTGGTTTATTCATTCATTTTTGTGATTCAAATCATAGAGTAACACGAATGCAGCAACGGAAAAACAACAACATCCAAGAGCAGAAATAAATTTCCTGTTTTATGAAAACACAAACATCAGAAACTTCAGGTTCAGCAAACTGATGATCAGTGGCGGATTAAGAGGGGTGCTGACTGGGCTACAGCCAGGGGCCCCAATACCTGAGTTGGTAAAAAGTGTAATATGTGAACAATATGCTGTAAAAGATACCATCGCCAATTGGAACTAATCATAGGCGGGGGAGCGGCCGCCTCCCCAGGCTTGAAAAATTTCAGGGCAAACTCTGTTTTCAGGGCAAGCACAAGTTGCTCAAAAATCCTGAATGATAAAAAATATTTAAATACAGTGAACATTTTCAGAGCAACTCTTTTTCAGGGCAAGCGCAAGTTGCTCAAAAATCCTGAATGTAAAAAGTATATTCAATACAGTGAAAAAGTCCAGGGCAACTCTGTTTTTCAGGGCAAGCGCAAGTTGCTCAAAAATCCGG
>JGI24159J19872_10006062_pt1 | contig 15699 bp, 7 predicted proteins | sample Ectturendosymbi4_FD_19872 | JGI IMG/M metagenome (IMG submission 19872) | reverse complement strand
TGATTTACTTGCCGCCATCTTTGTGGCCTTTAACTATGAAAAATAGATACGCTTGCGAGTTTTAATCGTCGCAGAAGAATGAAAGCAGAAAGCAGGCCGATTCCTCAGAAGCTTGCCACAAGGCTAAAGTTTGCTTATTGTTTTTGTGTACAATAAGGGTTTGCCAGATGTAGGCATTTTGGAAAACGGTGATTTATAAAGAAAAGATTTGCTTATAAAAAATTCAGTCTTCAAGTTATTGTTGTCAAAGATGTTGTTGCGAAACAAAAAAATCAAAAGTATTGAAATTTATTCATTTGAAAGGTTTTATTTTGTTTTGATAAAGTGATTTAATTCGAATTTCAAGTTCCTTTGTGTTTCAGGATAGAGTAATGCTAAAAGTTCCTGTAATGCGTTTAGCCATTAAGAATGTCCTATACAAGAGGTTCAGGGCAACTTATGTTTATGCTTTATCTACTTTCCAGGTACCTCTTGGCACTGCTGTTTCAAACAATATTTGCAGCATCTTGTTTGGAAATCGATTCGATTACGACGACCCGAGGTTTTCCTCAGTAGTCCACCAACTTTCTAAAGCGTAAGCTGCTTCAAATGCAACTTTTCAACAATCAACCAAAATTGAAAACATCTAGCTTACTTTTTCAACTCAGAAACGATTCTCATAGCCTAACACAACAACACTTGTTCATAAATTTACGCAAACATTTTTAACGAATCATTGCCAATCTCAAAGGTTTTGGTGAAAAACGTAATTTTTGGATTTTTCTGGCTACGCCCCACGCGCCTGCGGTGACTGGGGTTGAAATTACGTAAACATACCCCAATTATGACGCCACTCACAAAAAGCTTAAAAATTAAACCTTTCCAATTTTTCAAAATATCAACTGCAAAACTTTCCGCATGTTAAGAGGGTTTGAACAGCTCTCTGTCTCAATGGCTTGGCGCGTTATGTTGGTGCAAAGCGACGCATTCAGACTTAGTTGTTTCTGTCGAAGTTACCGAAAGCATTGGGGTCAGCACGTTTTGCATTAAACATTTCAAAATACGTTGAACATGTGCATACGCTCCAGGAACGGCTGTAATTCCTTACCTACCAGAAATTTGCGTGTTGTCTCTTTCAAAGCACCACTGATGGTTCTCGATATTTCGCCTATTTGTCACAAAACCTCTTTTCTGTTGTAGATTTGGCGATCCCGATGTGGCTTCTTTATTGCAAGTGATTCTGTTACTTCCTATTCTTGTTCACATCCCGCCTTTTTCTACAAAGATGAAGTTGATAAGAAGTAACTTCGGTCGTACTGAAAGTAGGTCATAAATTACAGCATTTTTTCTTTACAGTCTTAAATGAAATCATCAAAGTAACTGCATTTTTATTAACGTTATACTATCCTTTAAAAAGATTTAACCAGCACTTGTCATTTGGCAAAATTTATTTATACTTTCAAATGCTTTTACCTTTTTCAGTCAGTTAGTTCTTTGCAATTTATGTATAAACAGATCATGAGATGCGTGCACGAAATGCATTACCGTAAAAAAAACTATCTGCTAAAAGGCAGCTTCGTTTTACCTTTGTTTACTTTTTTATTTTTATCTATTTTTAATTGTTATTTCCTTTATTACTTTTTGGTTGTCCTAATATTTGTCCCAGACTGAAAACCTTAGTGCAGTGTTTCTCGACCAGGGACGTGAGATTTCATTCCAGGGCGTGTGAGGAGTATCTTTCGTAAAGTCAAGACATTGACCTATTTTTTTATTGTAGCGCAGCATTATTGCTTTTTTGCAATGGAGGTTAGTTGAGAGCTATTTCACACGATTGTAATTAGTTGCTTTAACATCCTTATGCTTTAACAATTGCAAGCTATAGTTTATTTGTATACAATTTTTAGCAGATTTGCTCGAATGAACTAGAAATTATTGTTTTAAATTTTGGGACGTGATAAAATTGCTTTTCTGGAAATATCTACAATAGTCTGAACGTAAAATATATACGGGTGGATTTTGCATTATATCATGCTTACTAAATATACCTGAGCTGAAGGCTTTGGTGGCAAACAGTGAAGGAATCGGTCATTAAGGATTCGTGTGAATTGCCTTTCAAATTGGAGTTAGTTGTTGTTCCCGTGAAAGTGTTTTGTGAATTTGGAAAGAGGTCAATACACTTTTTTTTAATTAGCGTTTTTGTTTCAATTAAAACAAAATCTAGAAATTGCTTGAGTGCACAGGTGGACATGTGTGATGCCAGCGCAGCAAACAGCTGATAATTTCGGGGAGGCAAAATGCTTGCAACTTGTTATTGTACTATTTTCGGGAGGTGGAGGCAATAGTGCTGTAACTTTTTGTTGTATCGATATAAACTAAACCTGTCTTTAAAACTTTTGGAGAAGAGGAATTGCCAGTTTACCCAACCCTTAGTTGCGGACGTATGTGGCGTTAGCAGCACTTTAATCCAAGTTTTGAAAAATTCACAAGCACAAAGCAGGAAAAGGACGCATTGAACTGAAATACAATTAACAAACGTTTGAAAGTCAACTTTTTAAACAGTTTATTTTGTACATATTTGAAAAAAGTGATTGTTTGTGGATTGAATTAAAATGTTAATTTCTGTCAACCTCTCTTTTCCACATGTCTGAATGTCTTTAAGATTAAAAAAATCAGTTTTTTTTCTAGACCTTTGAAAACTAGTTCTTCATTATAAATTGCAGGGGATGCGAGGTCTGAACAAAATTTGTTTAGGGGTACAGGAGTAAAAAAGGTTGTTACCCCTGCTTATACACTGCACGGGGTTATCAGTAATGACATTGGATCGTTTAAACGCTTTACTTATGGAGGGCTGAGCAACTACACAAAAAATGCTAAACTTCACTAAATCTCAACCCGAGCAAGAAAATTTTTGTTTTTATTTTCTGTTTTTTTTGCCAGCATTTCTTTCATTTAGTCTAGCTTCATAAGGAAAACTTAAATGTTACAGTACTCAGATAGTTTGGATTAAATTAAGTACAATAAAAATCCACTGAGAAAAATATGGCGATGTTCTTATGGCAATTATTGGAATGTTTTATCAAAATCTGCTACACGAAAAGCGGAAGTACTAAATAGCCTTATAATGAAAATCACGGCCAATGAAAACGATATTTTTTATCAAAAGGTTTTTAGAACCGCATCAGTAAAAGTTCTATCAGCATTGACACGTCAGCGGCGTTCAGTTGTGCGTGCTTGCATACTATGCGCTAATCTTACAGATGGATTCCACTCAATGCGTTTTGGCGAACAGGTAAACTTTTTAAGGGCGTAGATTGAAATTGCTTGGCATGCTGACAAAGCAATCCTTTGTGTTTCCACAGTTCTTAGCGGCATTCCATAAGCTAAAAGATGGTTTCGGGTTTTGCTTTAGATTTAGGTTTCACATTTTTTGTAGAAAACTTGCATCAGTCTCTGTAGGCAAGTTTTGTGTTGACTTGTACTTTAACTGTTAAACACTTGCTGATTACTTTTTCTTGTTAAGACGGTAGACCTTGGGCAGATTTTCAATATTTGATGGTTTAAAATAAGACGTTAGTGTTGCTGGGCAAACATATTACAGTGCAGATGTTAAAGCAAACACAACTTGTCCAGGGTTTGTTCAGGAGATCATAAACGAGCACAAGGAAACTTTGGATTTGGATAATCCGCGTGATTTTATCGATGCATTCTTTGTAGAAATGAATAAAGGAGACGATAGTTCGTTTACAGTAAGTCCTTTTTTTTTCTGGGAACATGACCGATCAAAAATACCTTCACGACGTTTGAAATGAGCTGTCCCTTACCACTGTGTGATGGCAAGAGATGTGAGAACTGTCTTTAAAGCTCGATTTTACCGCAAATTTTCGCTAATGTGCACAACTCTACTCTTGCGCTTGAGCTTAACCTTTTTTGAAGTCCAACGTTTTCGACTTTTCATCATGTGAACTTAGTCAAATGTGAAACTGGTATTTAGCTACGGTCCTGCTCTCAATATTTTTTGCAATTAAACAGTCAATTTGAAAAAGTGAAAGATATTTTATTGTTGCTAAATCCGTTATATTTTGAAATTTTTGTGACATATCATTCGCAAGAACAAATTTTCGCATTTCTTGCACCGACCATTATCTGCAAACGAGTGTCAAAACACGTATGAATTCCTTTGCTGAAAAGACACTTTTATTTAAGACAGTGCGCAAAATGTTGGTTCAATTAGGATTATCTAACCTGAAGTAAAAGTAACGAAGCCGACATATCACAGCAGCACAGTTTTTTTCTCTTTAGATTTTTTTATAGTTTTTCCTCTTTCATCTTAACGTTACGACGCAGTTATTCGATATGTGTCATGGACGGACAATAATTCTAAATTTTGTGACAGGCGATAAGTGGTAAACGCATAATATTAGTTTGGGTAACTGAATGTAAGCTTTGAAAAACTCATGGCAGTCAACAGTGCATGCTGAACTGGCCAAAGCGGGTGAGCAAATGTTTACCGATTGTTCGTGGGCCAACAATTGCACCTTGTTTATTCGTTGCAATTTCGCGTACGATGGCACAGCTTGTGAGCAGTACTTGATGTGTGTATAAAATCATCCTTGTATTTCAGGAAAAGCACGTTGGTTTGTCAAACGCTGAAGTCGGAGAAACAAACATGTTGTTTCATGTGTATACTCAAGCGAAAAAATAAGTCACTAATAAAGTTTTCTCGCCCTCAAAATTGACCTTCCCTTATATTTTGAAAATTTTTATGCAGATTTTTACCACAGATAAATTAGCTTTGTCAATTGTCCAACAGGTCGCGCCTTTGAAAAGTGTCAAAAATCGCATTGAAGTAGAAAAACAACATGTCGATGTCTTTATTTGAGTTATCCATAATTTTATTCATTTATGACTCTTGACCACAGCGCATTTGGTTGAAAGGTCGCAGAGATAATAGATGTAGAAAACACACGTGAAAGCCTCAACACATTCGGCGCCAAGCTACATCAAACGACGTACTACTCTTCAAAGCGAGGGTCACCGACTTGCAGTACGTCGTTCAATTTATTTGGGATAATACTATGCAGCAACGGCCGTGCTAATCCCTTTTATTTTGTTAGTACATTCTGGAATATCCAAGTGACTTGCTATTTTTGGGCAATGTGAAGTACGCGTCTGGTATAGTTTTTTCTCTTTCCTCTTAACGTTATATTATTTATGACGTAGCAAATACACTTTTTATGACAATTCCATCCTATAAACGCCAAAACGGTCAATCTGGACACCAAAACGAACTGAAATTATTTTTTGTCAAAAACAGTATTTTCAATTTTCCTTCCACTCTTCTCAAATGCAAAACTTACTCTTACCACCTATTTTTTAAAGTAGGGAAAATATACGTCAAACAACCAAGTGGTGCATCAAAATGTTGCCCAAGCCATGAACTTTGTGGCAATTAACATTTTGATTAAATACATTAATGACAATTTCATTACATTTCCTTGAAGTACATCCATGGTTAGTTTACAGTTTGTTTAACCTTGAAGGTCGCAGTGGCCGGCTACGGTCAAGACAGGAAATTGCATTGTGACTGTGAGACAATGTTTTAAGCAGTCTCCAAGGAAATCCACAAGATGTTTGTCCCAGCAGACACATTTTTTCAGGAGTTCAGTTATACGCATAATGCACCAGGCTCTTCATTTGTTTCCGTACAAGATACAGTTGTTGCAACTTCAGACCGACGCACGATAGAGTTACGTTCTTTTGGGCAAACCATCCGTCAGCAAATCGAAGATCATCTTGATTTCTTGGACATGATTTTTTTAGTTACAAGGAAAATTTTCACCTTAGTGGTCAGGTGAAAAACAAAAACTGCGCTTTTTGGCTCGGGCTCAGCAACTTCACGAGGATAAGTACAGCCCACTTTACGTGGAGAAAGCGACAGTTTGGTGCGAGTTGGGTCGTAATGGCATTAATGGGCCATATTGGTTCGAGGATGTGATGTAACTGTGAGCAAAAAGCGATACAATAGATGATTAAACTAATGAAAAAAAATCGTCCAAGCAATGAGGCGAAAGACAAGTGGTCAGGGATACTCTGATTTGTCATCATGGAGCAACACCCCATTGCTCTAATGTTTCACTGCAAAACCTCCACCGTTACGTCCGTTGATACAAGCTCATCTCCTGCCGCACGTACCACACTTGGCCTGCACGTTGTATAGACCTATCCCCTTCGGATAATTTTTGCGGGAAAACAAAAAGAAAGGTCTCTCCTAACCAAACTTGTGAAGTGCTCATGAATAACATTTCAATGGACATCAGGAGAATTTTACATGAAATACTGAACAGCGCCATTACAAACTTCAAGGGTACGAGTAGCCACAGCGTCAAGTATCTTGCATCGAACTCTTTATAAAATATTAAGCTGTACGTGCAAAATATTGGTGCACGAGGGAAAAACTTACGTCACACAAAACTTACATATCTGTAAAGCAGGTCTATGAAAAAAATGCAAAGCACTGATTTCAATTCAAAATGCTTTATCATCAAATTGTACGTATCTTTTTTTACGACCCATTACTTGGCATTTGTCTTGTTGGGAGAAGTCATGTGGACGCGCATAACTCTATCGAAGAGTGTTGAGGAAAACAACAAAAAAGGTTTTCGAATAATTTTACAGATAACAATGAACAAATTCGGAATTAATGAGAAGATTACGAAAATATAAAATAGTTGTTTTCAAAGAGTTAACATTTATTTCTCCAGTTTTATAGTTGCAGAATAAGTTTTTAACATCACAAGCAATTTGTTATGACACCTGGCAAGCTACACTTTGCACATGTTTATTTGAACGCAAGGTGCGTTTTACACGTAATACGGGTAAGCTAATCAAGGCTGAGTACGATAAGGATTAGCAACCTGCATCTTCTGTTGTTATGACACCTATTTGCAAAGCTTACCTTGATGCCAATCTCGAAAAGCACTCAGTTTTTTGGAAATGCTCCGCGTTGTAACCTTTGGGCATCCCAGACAAACTGAGCAAGCATGCACCACTGCAGGGTTAATAGCATTATTTCTACTGATCGCAGTTCGCCGAATGTCAATTCGAAAACACAGATTACGTATGTGTGAGATCAAATTTAGTCATGCTGTAGCGTCACAAAAGTACCTCTTTCTATACCAAAGCGCTCTATCAGAAAAACGTGTCTGATAGTTTTTTTCTTGTATGTACACGAGAGTCACCAAATCTTTCACATGGTGCTGCAGGGATATGTAGTATGATGGAAAAGCGCTAAAACATTTAGAAGCTACAGAGATACTTGCGCAAAGTTGTGTTTGAAATTGTGCGGTTAGTACCGCAACTTCGAATAATGTATGAAACTTTTGTTCCGTCACAAAACCATTCGCAAAATTTGTTTACAAGCAACTTTCTAAAAATTTTCGAGACAAATTTCTGAAGTTATTTGAATTATAACGTTCAAAAAATAGCAGTCGATCGGGTAATGAAATCATTTTATTATTTGTTGCTGTGCTGGTACAGCAATATTTTTTGAAGTTTAGTGCTGTGCAAACTTTAGGAATTACTAGTTTTATAGCTTCATTAATTGCTTGCGTGACTTCCTTTAAATAAACACCGATGTTTTTGTATAAAAATATAAGAATAAAACATAAACAAAGGAATAAAGACGTTTTGCAGTAAATTTAGTATTTTGTATCACCTGCGTGTTCTTTCAACACCGCTCCAAAATCGTTGAACCAATTGTCCACAAGCTTATGCAGTGTTTAGAAGAGATTTCGTTAATTCATACAAGTACTGTTATCCTTTGATAGAAGTACAGCCCTATTTTAGGCTTGCTGGATGCTTTCCTGACACTTTCTTTTCTACAAGCATCTACAAACCTTCAATGTGATTTAAGTCTGGGGCATGTTGTGGCCAGTCCAACAACTGCATATTTCCGCCCCCAACAAATCTTCACAAACTTACTACTGTTACAAAGGGCCCCATCATGCTTGAATATATTACACTGGTTTACAGACATATACGGTTGTACGTTTTCCGTTAAAACTTGGACATATTTTAGTCATTTGTGGCTGTTCCGGTAGTCAAAATGCAGAGGTTACTTGTACCAGCAGCTGGCATACACCCCAAAACCATCCGACTAGGAGGTGTTTTCCTATAGGAACAGTGTATTTATTGTGGAATTGTTTTCCGGTTGGTAGCTGAAGATGTTGCATCCGGAAAGAAAACTGTTGCACTGAAGATTTGTCAGAAAACAGAATCATACACCAGTCTTCTGATGTCCAACTGCTGTGAAGTTAGCAAAGCTGAGGCGTTTTTGTTGTTAGGATAAAAGTCGTGGTTTCGGGCTGGTTTGCTCGCTTTTTATCCAAAACGCATGTTTAATCGAAATGACAATGTTGGAATATTAATATTTACACCTAGCTGCAGACGTTCCTTTTCAAATTTTTGCTGCAGCTCAATGGAAATAACATTGGATCATTTTGCAAATTTTTGACAGCATGTTTGTTCTTGCTGGTGGGTTTTCAGTTTCTCCCACTTTCAACGCAATCTGCAGAAATGCTATGCTTTTGACAGCATATGATTTACGATGAAATAAATCGTGTTTATTCGCAACAGATCTTCAAACTTGCAGTAGCGCGTTCGTTTGCAATAACTCAATTGTGCAAAAGCGCAACCAAATCTTCACATCTTTTTTAAGGAACATCAGCTTCTCAAATTTTGTCACAATCTCTTTTTTGCTGGAACTGAAACTACAACAAGCACCCTGAGATGGGGAATTTTGTGTTTGCTGCATTATCCAGACACACAAAGAAGACTGCACGAAGAAATTTCCAAAACCATTGGTGAAGTTTTTATTGATATCACTGTCAGTTTTACACAACTCCTTCCTCAAAATCTTTATACGCACTCGTGTGCAGGCAGTGGAACGGAAACAGATAATCCCCCATGTTTTGCTTTAGATGTTTCAACAAAGGATACAACGAGAAAAATTTTGTAACTTTGTGAGGCTTAAAACTGTTTACTGGCAATTCAAATCCTCTTGGTGTATAGTTATTTTTTCTATCTTCAGCTTTTTACATATTTTTGTGGTGGTAAACCGCTTTGGTGTATTCTGACATGATTGCGAAGTTTGTAGAAATGACATAACACGAAGTCAAGAGTTCAAAGGATGAAATGTCAAAATAACAAAAAGCGTTGAAAAACAACTGCTCCGGTTGTCCCTTCATGCTATTCGCTCAAAATTATTTTGCCAACAAGATTCGACGTTTGATGAAATAACATTGTTCCAATGTTATTGCTTGGCGGTTTCCTTTTGTAGTGCATGGATCGCTTTCTACTATCTCATATGTGTAAATTATTTTCGAAATCAACGCATCTTGTACCACGTTGCCACTAAAAGGAAATTGAGTGCGAATTCGGTTTAAATGCTTGCTTTTACATCACTTTGTAAAAAATAAAGACAAAAAATAAATAAAAAATAATGCATATTCTGAGATTTGGTTGACCAAGTTTTTATGTACTGAATGTGTGTTGAAAACGTGAAGAAATTTTAAAAAAGCTGACATTGTTTGGTCGCAATAACTCACTTCCGCACTTGCCGAAGATACTGTGGATGAATAATTTCAAAATTGTTCAAATGTTTTGTTAAAACATGAAAGCTTTTTGTTAACTATGAATATTTCACAGAATATGTAATTTTGCTGAAGAAAATGTTGTAGGTGAATGCAAATATATTATATTCCATTTTTTAATTTCCTTGTTCTATTCTTGTTTTACTCGTTACCATTCGTGCAAAGATCATTTTCCTACGCAGAACAAATTTCATTTGTTGAACAGAATGGGCAACTTTTGAAGTTTTGGATCAGAAAAACTCCGCAATTTTTGTCCTTTCAAAAACAATTAACTTTTTTTTCGAAGTTGCCATTAACAAATTTTTTCCATTGTGCCTGGCAATTCTTTGCCTTTCATCTGTACTTGTTGATGGTTGATACATGCGCGGCTTTTTGTAACTTGCTTTTCATCCAATTTAAGTGGTGCAATCTTGCATGTGGCCGCAATTTTGAATTCCAGGGTTGTTTTCAAATAATTCCACCAAAAATTTCCTGAAGTCTGTAAATTGCAATCTCCAATCGCTCTGCATGCGATTTTCTTAGTTGTTTTAAGCTCACTCACATATCTTTTTTTGGCTGTATTACTCCGTTATGTCACGAAAACAAGCAACTGCCTTTTTCAGGTTCAGAGTCTGTAGTTACAATGTCCGACCGCTCCAAAATGCCTTATACCTGCGCTTTCATCGAAGAACTTTACAGATTCAGAACATTGGTTCCCGTGAGTCTGAATCATCGAACCACAGAAGACGTTTATTTTGAAGGGTACTTCATACCGAAGCATACTATAGTAAGAAATGAACGCCTGCTGGCCCGAACTATTGTTGCATTTAGTTGCTTGTTTCGAGGCCACAGGTTTGCGAACTAACTGTTTATCATGTTTTTAGAAGTATTTTGGTTTTGTAGTTTTCAAAAAACTAACGATTTTCCTCACTTGTCTCTTAAAGCGTTTGCAAGCAATGTTTTAGGTTAAAACAAACAAAAGATTCAAATTGACTAGATCATTTAGGGTTGCCATGCCTTTTAACCTGATACCGCTAAACGTTACCGCTGGTAATAAAATGTAAGTGCGTGGCTTTTGAAACTTTGCACATAGGTTACCAAAACGAGGTCAAAAAGATTCCGATTAAATTAAAAATTTACAAAGCAAATACTAGAACCAGGCAAAGAACGTGTCAAACAATGATTGCACGTTTGCACTAACCCAGCGACGCAACATCTAATTAATTGGAATTTGATTGTGAAGTCAGGCTGTGGTCCAAGCAATTTTGTCACATACTGTGAGATGAGATTTATTCAGAAAATGAGTTGTTTGGGACTTAATCGGAAAATTCGTCCCCCGGGTCAGTTTAAAATTAAATGTAAACTGTTAAATGAGATATGTGATGATTGCCAAGATGTGAATGTGCACTTTTAGAATTGTTTGGTGACTTAAATGTTGAAAAGAGAACCAAGAGAACCTTTACTTGAAAGTAATTACTCTACCTACTGATATCGACTCCAAACATCTACAACTTCATCAGGAGCATTTTGAAAAAAAAACGTTTTAGGTGAAAAAATCTTCGCAGAGTGTTTGATGTTGATGTCATTAAATAAGGTTGTCAATGAAGTTCTAGAAATAAAGGNTATTACAACAATAAATTGTGCTAGAGTAGAGCAAGCTGCAAATACCATGCAGAGAGCTAAGTTATTCAAATTCGATGCTGCGACGGAGCCTGAGATATATTTCCATGTGATTTTTATGAGATTTTTATGTATAGGTGGAATCAGAATGAAGCATTGCGAACAATATAGCCACAAATATCGAAAATAAATTTTATTCAACGTTTCAGTTTAGGCGTAAGACATTCCCAGGAACATGAAATAAACACAACAGTGAAACAGAAAAGCAAAGATGCAGTTTGAAGGCATTCAAGCTGAATTAAATCATACAAAGACCAATATGTACTGTGTTTAATAGCTGTGAGGATTTGACGAAGGCAAAATGAACTGTTGATGTTCAAATGAGCTGCACAGCTGTATTTGTCGTATGAAAACGTTCATCCACGGAATTATGTTTTTGGTTTGTCATACCGTTTAACTATCATTGTGGAACTTTTGATTGCAGTAAACTTGACGTTTACACTCACATAAAATAGTGATGCACAGGCGACTTAGAATCAAGGTTTAAACGAAATTTAGATAACATAACGCCTCATGTGCATCTAGTTGTTATACTGAATGCCAGTATTTGTTTCTGACCAAATAAACAAAGCAACTAAAACAGACAAGTATACCACAACTGTTAATCCAAACTGTTGAAATATCTCGTTAAAATACTGCTGTTGGTTTAAACGTAAATTAACTGTTCAACTGTTACTAATCACCTTTTTTATACGTTTCATAAACAAATGTAATAGCCTGTGGTACCTAATTATATTAAGTATGTTTTAATGTTCTTGCAGGTTTTTCCAAACCTTTGGGCAGTTCACAATGATCCACAGCTGTGGAAGAACCCGGAAAAATTTATTCCTGAGCGACATTTGGACATCAACGGAAATTTCGTCAAATCCAACTACGTCATACCTTTTTCACTTGGTCCTCGTCACTGCTTGGGTGAACAATTGGCTCGAATGGAAGTGTTTATTTTTCTTGTTTCTCTTTTGCAAAAATTTGAATTTCTTCCAAGTCCCAACGATGACAAACTTCCGGAAATAGACGATGGAAACAATGCCGGCGTTTTTATTCCCTATAACTTTGACGTATTGGCAAAAGAAATTTGATGAATTTGTAAAAAAAAGGATGTGAATAGCTAAAAGCGTACGTTTGAATGTTTTTGAACTTGATCTGTGATTTGAGATGCATTAACGGCTTACCGACAGCAATAATTCGCAATCCATATTGTAACGTTTTTCTGCAGTGNTTTGAAAAACTGGTAAGTCTCGGTATGATTTCTTCACCGTGATTGCTGTTCACGTTACAAATGCGCAAAATTATAGCNAAAGGATCAAACGGTAATCACGTTTGTGCAAGGTTTAGGAAAATAAAATCAAAGTGGCTGAAACAATTTTGATGACTTTGTAACGATTTCTTTGCGATTTCAGATAGCTTTACATATACAATATTTCTGTTATTTTCCAAGACTTGTTTTTTCTCAAGACTGTTTTTAAGTGAGACTAAACATGGTTACAATCACTGCCAACTATACTGTATTCGAATGCGCGTTCTGTCAAGTGAACGCAACGGTACATTTGACCTTCAACCATGGGCGACTCCAAGCCAGCAGCGTCACTGTGGCTGAATACGGGCTTATACTGACTGACATGACATTTAATGCAGCCCTTCGAGGCTTGCGTCACTGATCTTTTCATTTGATCTCATTCTTACTGACACCATCGTTGCTCTGTGACGTTGGTTACGTAACAATGAATGAGAAGTTCCCATCAGAGCTCCTCTGTTTTTGCGTGAAGTACATCACAAAGCAATGACAACGCCAGTTAGTTCTCGCGTACAAGGCTCATTTATATTAGCCCGAGTTACTGGACAATTTATCGTTCGTTTGAAACTATTCTCGAACAGGAACTGTCCATTGGATTGGAATTCAAATCCAATGTTCTGTATTAGACCATTGCTTCAAAAAAACATTCAATCCGATATGGTTTCATTTAAAAAAATACTAAATTGCAGAGGGCAGCTCGGCCTCTAGTTGATGAGCCCGAGCAAACCTCTACGTACCAAGCTCATCCCCATTAGCCGGAATTACTGGATAATTTATTGTTCATTTGAACTTATTCTCGAATGGGAACTGTCCATAGATTGGAATTCAGATCCAATGTCCTGTGCAAATGCATTGCTTCAAAAAACATTCAATTTGATATGAATTATGTTAAAATACTGTACTTAGTTGCAGATGGCAGCTCGGGCTCTATCGGATAAGCCCGAGATAAGCGCGAGCTAACGTAGTCGAAAAATACGATGTTTTTTGATTCAAGTCTTCTGCAACATGAACGCGAAAAGCCAGACATGGAAAGACAATATATTAAAACAAGGCCCCAACGAAAAGAACCCGAGTTAACAACCTTAATCAGTGAAGTGGGTGGTAGGACTAATATACAAAGTAAACACACTAGCGTTCAATGCAAATCGTAATCGAAGACTTGAGCTACAGCCCAGTGTCGGAGTCGCCATTGCCTTCCAGGCGAAAAATTTTTGAATTGCAAGTTGCTATAGGGATTTGTCTGTGGAGGAGTTTTTTACAAAGTCCTGCTAGAATTTTGTTTCGGCCACGTGTTTCTAACCGACATCTGTGATAAATTAGGGTATACAGTTGCATATGTAAAGAAAGCAAAAAGTTAGGAAAAACAAATGATTGCAAACTTGGCTAACAAGCAGAAAAGCAAGGCCCATACTCCGCGAATAAAAAACAAGTCTCATTTCAGTTTGCGAATGTTAAATTCTGATGTTTTGATGTTCCCTTTATCTTAAATAAGAGCAAAACACAATTAAAAAAAAAATTCTTGCAAACAATTTTGAGGTGTGTAAAGAGCGGCAGCACTTTCATGCTGCCTGGGCCCAAGGTGACACTTAGCCTAGCCACACCACTGTCTAAATCTGAATTGCCTGGTTCCTTATATGATATAACTAAGTTATGACCAAACTATAAACTGGTAACTATTCATCCTTTCTTTTTAAAATTGATGCCTTTTTAAACAGCTTTTTGTCTAAAGAGTAATTCAAAGGTATAGAGGGTTGTATGAAATTATATTAGTAGTGAAGATGGCAAAAAGCTGTGAAGTTAAACTAAAACGCTTTCACAGTGCCTTTAATCCAATTTAAAGTAAGCACTGGAGAACGATTAAACTTTATATCATTGTTTACAGCTGTAGCAACAAAATGATTATTTAACATCTACAAAAGTATTTATGGAAAATCAATACGCTACACTGTTTTCTAATACTTTGTTCTTTTAGGTAGCACAATTATCCAACAGAACATGACTCACAAATTTTCAAAAATTTACATCACCATTTCCTCTCTAAAATGATTGTCACTCTCTGGAAATAGGTTATTCAACATTGTAAATTGAAAAACTTATCAGAATTTAGCTCAAACAAATTTCATTGGTTGAAAATTTTAAGCGCTTTGGCGACGTGCAAGCAACCTGCCATATTTGCAGCATTCTCTTTCAAAATAGCGGCTTGGCCCATACGCTGGGTTAAAAGGGTACCCTCGGTGCAAACGTGCAAAATTTCAGATGGGACTTTCTTCATTCTGTTAAAAGGGTACCTGAATCCTCCCGTCAAAAGAACAAAGTGAGCAGTTGTTTATCATAAAGCGATATTCATCATTAATACGGATGCAAAACTATTTTAAAATCTTGTGTTAAGCAGAGCAGCAATACAGGTTTGGCATGTCCGTAGCGCCTGATATCCACAGTCTAACGAATCATGCAATTGCATTAATTGATGTTAATTGCCTACCTATCTTTCGTTAACTGCTGCAAGCGGCGCAGCGCTGTACAATGAAGACCGATAAGAAAAAGTTCTTTTTTTTGCTGAAAGAAACCAACTAACAGCTACGCAGGACAGAAACGACCCAACTGCTGTGTTTTATCAATTTGCGCGCAAACGTGAGTAGTATATAATGTTATCCAATCCCACCATTTCTNGTGGTGACGTCACGATTCGATGGCGGTGACATCACATCCTGTNACATCACAATTCCCACCATTTTGTCGGATTATATTTTTAGTGACAATGATTGTCACAAGGCACGTCATTTTCTTATAACTGTTGGTATTTTTTACATTGATGGTCAAGCAGGTGCAAACCGATCAAAATGAGATAAAATGTTGCTATTTAATATTTAATAAATTAAAAATCAAAATTAGTGAAATCATTTCCTTGTAGATAATTTAAAACAAATTGATGTTTTTCTCAGAGGATGACTCGAACCCAACAATTGTTCAAACTGTTATAATTTTTTTAAACTAATTTAATTGATAGTGACGTCAGCAATAGTTGTAGCACGGATGTGAGTCTTGCCCGGGCGTGCCTGGTCTCGCTGCTGTTATTGTGCCACGCGCCACTGACGTCAGCTGCGCTGCAGCTGTTCA
>JGI24159J19872_10006061_pt1 | contig 15700 bp, 5 predicted proteins | sample Ectturendosymbi4_FD_19872 | JGI IMG/M metagenome (IMG submission 19872) | reverse complement strand
GATATTTGGTTCTATTTTTAACATTTATCATTCGCACTCCGATTTTATGCTGCACCACCTGAGATTTAGGGATTTTAGGGATTTTTTGGCACTGTTCTAGGCATTTTTGGAGTTGCATTTGTGAGAGCTCTGCACGTAACTTTGGTGTCTTTTATCTTGTTCGAATTGTCTCATTGTTCACGATTTAAGGCCATTCTGTCATCCATTGTTTTTGTCACAGCAGTGTTGTGAAGTAGACTTCATCTCTCGTACAATAGCAAAGCCGATATGAGACTTGACTACCAAATAATGCTGAAATTGCCCCCCTTTATCACTATCCAGATCCACCCCTGATGATGATGATAGTGATTGTAGCGTTTAGGTTTACTGTATTTAGCTTCGGTCGCTTGGAATGCTGATAGTTTATAATCCAATGGGTGGCAAACTGTGGCTTGCCAGCCACATAGGGATGCCAGATGTGTTTTATAAAATTACCGGCCTTTTTGTCAACAGTGACAAAATCCTATCATCGAAAAAATAAGAGGTGAGGCGAAGGCCGAGTTGTAGTTATTAGTTCTGCGCATTCAAACATAGCCTATACCAATATGCACACCTTTGCCGATAGGAACAAAAATTTTATCAGAGAGATTAATTTTTGTACATTAATTAATCAGATTCATGAAAAAACTGCTTTGTATGAAAAGAAATTTAAGAAAACACTGAATCAACGAAAATTGGTAAGACTTATTAAGAACACAATTTCTCAATCTCGGTTTTGTCGCAGTGGAGAATGAGATTAACTAGTCGCTACAGTGTCACTCTCTTCCTGTCAATTTCTTTGATTTTTCTGCATTATTCCACAATAGCCTGTAGTACTTCAGACAACTCCACCTGTGCTGGCTTCACGGTTAATTGCCAAAAACATGCTCCCTACAGATCAAGTTCAAGACGAAGGAGTACGGTAAATATGACTTAACAACGGAACAGAGAAAACAAAGACTATGAGTATTGTTAAGTTACAAGTAATAGCCTAAAAATTTGCCCCCATTTTGGATTTAAAAGAGCTTCGCTGAAGAAACTGTCCTGACAAGTGCCACTACGAAAGTCATTATAATTTGAGAAGTTCTGCATTGGTTCTTTTTGGAGTTACTCCAATTAATTTGTTTTCAAAATACCGGCTTCAGGCATAGATTTTCAAAATACTGACTTCATAACGGCCTTTGCTGAATTAGCCTACAGCCACATGTGGCTCGCCCACATGTTTTGTGTGGCTCTTCTAGCTGAATAGCAATATCGGAAAATTATAGTGAGTCATTATTGGCCCATCTTCAACGTTTGTTTCATTTATCAAGGTGTTTGCGCGATTTCATAAGGTTAATTACCAGGCAGTATTATACACGATTTGATAAGAAAAATAGTAAAACTAAAGCCCAAGTTAAGCTACTTTAAGTTTTCAGAACAAACTTAAAATTTTGGCAGTGTCTATTTTGCTGCCAAGAAGATGGCAGCAGCAAAAGGTTTGGCGGAGATGAAGTAAATGTAACTAAAAGATAACCTAACCTTATCCCTAACCGTAGCCCTAACCCTAATCCTAACCTAATCCTAACGACAACATAACCCTAACCTAAAGCTAAGCTAACCTAACCCAAACCTAGCCCTAACCCTAAGCTAACGCTAAGGTGACGCCAAGCTAACCTAATGCTAAGCTAACACTAACCTAACCTTAACCTAACACTAAGATAACGCTAACCCTAACCTAACAACACTAACCCCTAAATGTAACACCTAACACCTAAACGGAGCCTGAAAAAAGCAATAAGAAAAAAAAGGAAGTCGACAAGGTGAGAGTCGAACCGAAAGCCAATAGCATAGCAGCCGTAACACATAACCGTTACACCACGAGCAGGACGACGTTTTCTTGACAAAGTGACCTTTTTCTTGGTATTGCATCATGCCATGAGACCGAATCTTCGACTGGCGGCACAATAGCTCCATCCGATCTTCTGCCACCAGAATAGCACCGGTAAAATACACATTACCTAAAATTTTTCAAAGGGTGATACTGTATTGTCAAAACCATTTTGTTATTTTCCCAGTGTCAAAGTAAGAACAAATGGTTTTTGCGGAGAGGCAATCACAATCCACAAACTAAGAGGAAGAATACAAAAATACAGAGCAAGACTACTGGAGGAGTTGCAACCATGATTTGAATATTTACTGGAATAAAACCACACTTGTATTTCTTGTCAATATTAGAAAGTATACCTTTGATTAGAGCACTTTTTATGTACTTTTAAAAAAGTTTCAGGTTTAGGCTTGGGGTTATGTCTAGGGTGTAGGTCAGTGGTGTATCATGGTTGTTGGTACTAGGTGTGTGCTTTTGTGATGTCACAATATGAAGCCATATTCATGTTTTAACAGTAAAGTTTTGCTGAAGTTTTCATTTGTTTTATTTATTTGGGAAACAAACACACACGAAAAACAACAAATAAATAAGATAAAATAAACAAGCAAACTAATGAAAAGAAATACAATCAAAATTGTATGTGCATCTTACCGGGGTACCTAATATAACCAGGTAGTTTTCTAGTTAGGTCCCCCACTAGTCTAAAGTTTGTTGACCCAATATGCATATTATTTTACATGCACTTTTATTCATTGTTGCACAGTTTTATATGTCATTCTACTGACTATACAATGGTGGGCAAACTTGTTCTATAGAAAAGTCATTCGCAGAAAACAAAAATCACTAGTGAACCGCAAAATCAGTTTGTAGTGTCAATACAAATACGGTGGAGAATGCCAATTTTGCATAAAATGACCTACAGTAATTGAAACGCAGCAAATGCATCATTTATCAATACCAGGTTTTTCTTTGATTCGATAGTTTCCGAAAATCTGGATGATATGTTGTTAAAGCAGTGCAAATTAATTCTCCAAAGTCTTCATTTGTAGGGTTGTATGATGTTTAGATAGCCAGAACCTGCTAATACCTACTTTTGTAAATGTAATGCACAATGATTAATGATTATAGTGCTCTTGTATTATTCAATTGTACTTGTGCTATGGACCATGCGTCAGCGACATAAATCATTCATTATCAAGCACACGAGCAAGGAGTGGCTGAAAAAGTAAGTCTTTCATGGTTAATTCCCATCCCTCTCAATCGTTGACCCCAACCAATGGTAGTTATTAGGTTCCCCTCTGCATCAGAATTCTGCCCTACTGTACTTAAGCAACATCACAGAAAACCTAGAGCTAATCGAGCCACATCAAGCATTTTTAATATTAAAAAATTGTCCCTCAATACCCGAACACGTATATTTTCTGCGCAATGCTCCATGCTTCAAATGCTAAGAGGAACTGGATGCATTTGACACTACTATAAAAGTCAACATGGAAAAAATATGCAATGTGTCTTTTGGAAAAGAAAGCTGGTTGCAAGCATCCTTACCAATCCATCCGGCCTGGAGGCCTTGGCTTCCGTTCCGCTACAGACCTGTCTCTGTCATGTTTTTTGTCGTCATCTCATTCCTGTAAGGACCTTGTCAACCATGTGCTTTCCTTTCTTAACTAGGAATCCCCACATGGGGAAGTAAACGACGTAACTGATGCTTGGTTGGGCGAAAACCATGATTTTTTACCACTACACATGGAAATGCAATCAGCCTGGGATGAGGTTGCCTACAGAATTCACTCAATGCCCTGCTCAATGCTAAGAGTTCTTGGGGCCATTGTCGGCTACTTGCTGCACTGCTGCTTGGTCGCCTTCCCAATTTCGAACGTTGGAAACCAGCTCAGCCTTGATGAACTCCGTAATTGCAATTGCTCTCCAAACTGGTGCTAAAATTTTTGAAAGCATGAAATGCTGCTGTGGCAAAATTGTTTAAACTATGGCTGCATGGGCTTTCCTGCACTAAAAACACAGGCCGCCTTCCACAGACATTCAACCATCAACTTCATTCTCGGAAGATCATTAAACTGCATTTATCTCCCCTCTACCTTGGAGCCTGTTGGCTTGACAAGAGACAGAAGGCCTGATGAATTGACCTGGGCCTTGGTACAGAGGTCTAAGCCTAGTATGGGATGCAATAGTTGTGGACATTTTTGCTTGGTGCCACAACAAAGACAGCACCAGACAAGCAAGCATTGTAGCAACAGAGGCTGAGGCTGCAAAACGCCAAAAATACAACGACTTTCACATCCAAGTTTTGAAGTACCACAAAGGTAAAATGAGAACAGTTGAATCTGCTCGCAAAGCATTTTACTACAGAGAATGAATTTTGCGTAAAGTATGCATTTTCAATCCTACAATTGTAAGTAAAAACTTACAGGTGAAATGATGAAAAACTAGAGCAATATTTGCAACAGTTTCAAATGCATTTAAAAATGCAGATTTTTGATTATAGCATACAGCATGACAATTACACTGTCATTACCAAACTGAAAGATTATTATGCTTTCATAACTGAACTGAAAATCAAAGCCATCATTGTTAGCAGAGCAAACACTAACTACATTTGCAAACGAATGTTGCTGTTAAGCACTGAAAGTAAGTTTTTTATGCCAGTTGTTAGAAGGTGCTGTTTTGACCTTAACAATTACCACTTTCAACCACTTGGAATTGAAACCACTGGTGTATATGGTGAATCCTCCCTCCTTTTTTGAGCAGTCTCGCAAAGAAACATGTTGATATGTCTGGTGACCCCAGGGAGTGACAATGGTTCCACCAGTGCTTGTTCTTGGCTGTGTTCAGAAGGAATGTTGCCAGCATATTGGCCTGTGTGCAGCTTTGATCTGATTTTGGTTGTTCCTCGCATTACTGCCCCCTACTTTCCTTTACTCTAGTGGTGCTCAAACCATGGCCTGCGAGCCACATGGGGTTCGCAAGGCCCTCTGGAGTGGCCCGCGAAGCAATTTTCATTGGAAAAAAAAACTTAAAACTTTAATCATTTAAGAGAATTTTTTAGATGATTTTTATTGAGATTATTAATTCTTGTGGCCCGTGAAGGGTTTCTGAAAGACGAATGTGGCCCACGAGCCAAAAAGTTTGAGCACCACTGCTTTACTCCATTGCACAGCTAATACCTTCCGAATGTTAGTGCTTTGTGTAAGTTTTGTTATTCCCTTGTGCAGTGTTACTTCGTTCATTAGTTAAATATCTCGATAATCGCCTAGTCTATGATGATGTTACAGCATTGTGATGTGTGCTACTTTGCTTGAAACTTCTGAGATTGCGAAAAGAAACAGATTACCAAAAGTTTAGCAGTAAACAGTAATCCAATATGTGTTGAGTACATGAAAAACGAAGCAAGGTTAGTTTTTGCATGGAGTATTTAGTTTTAGAAGGATAATATTTCATTCATAACGTCATGACTTAAGACATATGTCTACCTATTGCACAACTAAAATGGCATCATGACATTGACAAAAATTGAACAGGTTACAAAAGCCTTGTATATTCTAGTGCCCTTTGCAACAACATTTTTGTGCAAACGTGGATTTTCCTCTCTATTTCATTTGAAAAAGAAGTATCAGAACTGTTTGAACCCCTCGAACAATTTGCGCGTGGCTCTGAGTATTTCTGTGTGATGGTATGAGTAGATAATTTCAAAAGCACCAACAAAAAAGTCACTAGGTTTGTAATGAGCAATAAGGTATGTATGAAAGTGAAACAGTATAACTGAGTGTTTTCTGTTGTGTTGTCAGTAGGTCTATGTCAACACAATATGAGTTGTAAAAATGAAGATATTGCAGAATTGGACTGTTTTTGTGATTTCTATGTTTTTTTTTAAATGATGGGGCTTGAGCACCACTTTAGTTTTATGAAAGGGTACCAGCTTCAAGCCCTAAACTTCACGCAAAAGCTAAACCTGAAATTTTTTACAAAAGTATATAAAAAGTGCTCTTATTAAAAATAGTGTTTATTTATACTAGCAAAAAGAGCTGAACTGACAACCACTTGCACAGCAGGCATAGACACCACTAAGACTAGGTTCACCATGCTGCTTGTGTCACGAACTCAGTGTTATATCTCCACAAGTCTCAGATACATTTCTATGTGGTGTTTAGTATTTTCTCATTTAATTTTAGAATTTTTTTGTTAATATCTGGAAGTTCAGCAGATACAGTAAGTATGTTGTTGGCTAGGTGGCGTGTGTAGTCATAGGCCTAAGTATTTTTAGCAAATAATGATTTTTATTAAAGATCATAATGTGGCACTATTGTTTCAGTTATCTGGCATGTAGTGTTTGATTTATGGTGATGATAAGGCCACTGCCTATATATGACTTGTGTTGCAACTTTTGCAATTTGTGAAATCTGAAAGGGTGGTTGCATTGAAGTTGTTGAAAATAGTGAAGCCCATATGAAAATAGGCAATAGATGTGTAATGACTTGTTAGATGTCTGCCATTGTAGCATTTGTTAAGACTGATAACAACTATTTCTGAGGAACCTGTCATCATCAGCAGGAAACTCATAGCCATAACGTTGCTTTCAGTGTTGCACAAGCTGTATCATTTTCTTTTTACAATGAACAACAAGGGGCTTTGTAAGACAAATTCTTGCTCAATTTAATGTCGTGTTTGCTTGAATGAGGAACAACTTGATGTATGACTTGAAGTTTCTTGGGCATCGTTGTTGAAACAAAATTTTTATCCTCACAAATAAGACTGTCATTTAAAATTGACATTGCAATTTTCTGCAACCATAGTTTTTAAGGCCATGAGTAATAATCCTCCTAACTTTGGCTTGTTCTTATGTGATGTTGGCGATCATGGAAAACTTTGTTTGCGTTGCTACCATTGTAACTGCCAGGTTAGTGTTCTTCTCCTGTTACTGTCACACATCCTATAAAAAATGCAAACAGTGTGATAATGTGTTATGATTTTAGGGTCAGTAACATAATTATTTCAAGTTTGCCTATATGTTACAACTTTGTGAGAAGAGATCATTTGACATGAACTTACTAACATCGTTTGCAAGGTCAGTTTGTGTGACATACCACAAAGGAGATAGTGATAAAATGTTATCAGAATGGTTATCTTGAATTGGTTATCTTGAATTGGTTATGCAGTAAACCTCGGTTAATCCGGACCTTTGCCAAAATTGGATAAAACTGGTGGTGCGAATGATTTCTAACATTTTCTTTATAAAAATCTTCAGTTTATCCGTTTTTTTTAATCTGGATCTTTGCCAATACCGGATAAAATCTGCGGTTTTAACATCTCATAATCTGGATTTTTATCCACTTGTACGCTGTTGTGTTCTTAAAGTACACTGACTGGTCTCTACGAAAGATTCAGCTGCTTTCAGACGCAACACATGCGTACCCATGAATCACGATTACCAACAAGCGTATAGAAAATTATAACGTTGGCCACAACTGCGCGCAAAATTCGACTATTTGTAGAGATGATTCCTACACCACACATGGGCATAGCATATCACGTTGAATATAACGCTCAAGGCACACCGCTGCACCACGGTTTCAGTTCATTGATCAGTGTTAAGTGTGCGTATGTAGTGTATTATCCCTGAGTGTATTGTACTCATTAACATGTCTTACTGACTGATTATGGACCAGTTGCAGAAATCTGTGTCAGCCCAAAATCTCAAATATCTCCTAGCCAAGTAACCTAAAATTATGAACTTGAGATTGTTCAAAACTGCCTGGGTATGGTGGTTACTAGTCTTTTGCACCATTGTGAATACATTACTAAATTCATTTTGCTCCTGCGAAAGTCTGGTGTTGGTTCATAAATGCGTTAAATTTAAGTAATTTTCACCGATATCTCAGTACTTAGATGACGTCAGACTAGAAACAACCATCTTCGGTTAATCTGGATTTTTGCCAAAACCAGGTAAAGTCGTCAGTCAAATTGAATCTGGATTAACCAAGGTTTACTGTATATTGAGAGTCAGGAAACAAGTGACCGTTACAAAAGCTGTAGTCACTTTTTTTGATTGCAGACTAAAAATATATTTTACCTTGTTGAATCGGCAACGTTAATTGTTTACATTATACATGCATATATATGATTTACTTAGGGTAATTTGATATCAAAATGAGCTAGTCACATGCATGTCATAGCTGATTTTTGTTATGCAAAAAAAATCCTATTTATCATGCAGATTCTCATCTCAAATAGTAGCTCACTTATAAAATGATATATTGTATATCGATTCAGTAGAATTAGGTACTGAAATGTTTTTCAAAGGCTGTACGTTCAGTTAAGGATTAACATCATTTCAATATTTGAATAGACCACCATGCAAAGTGTCCATCATCTTAAGCTTAACTTTATAGCACTATTGCCATTTTCCAAGCTAAGCAAATCTTGTCTTTCAGGTATTCAATATTTTTTGTATGGCTCAAACCTTGCAATGATAGCATGGATTCTCCTCACTCCTTTTATATCCCAGATGGTATACTCACTGTAGATCTTCTGGCTGGAGATCAATTTCAAGCTTATCTACCACACTCACTTCCCCATCAATATTAGAACCACTCAACTTAATTAATATTAGGAAGTATATAATTTCTTTGTATGAATTTCTAGCATATTGGACGTGGAAAAAATGATTCAGTTGCAGAATAACTATGAATATGTATATATGTATATGTGCAACAAGACATGGTAAACTCTAAAAATGCCTAGTATCTAGTCTGTTTTTCGGGAGAAATAATCTGGTGCTGGATGTGTTAAACAAGTATCATGTAAGAGTATATTTTTAGCTGTTAAACCCAGGTTAAATGAAAAGATTAGATCTCATATGCTGGAGTTCGCATATTGCAAGCTGTATTGAGCCATATGTCTGAGAAAGCATTGAAAGAATGAAAACCTGGGTGTTGTGTCACAAAATATTTTCAATCTGAAACTAAAACAAGTTTAATAATTTTGATGTATGCACTGATAGGTGTAAGGATACTAGTCTGTGTAACAGTTACCCACTTGTATTTATTTATACATGCATATATTGCATTTAACCATTACCTTCACAGATAGATATAAGGTAGTTGTTTCTTTAAAAAGCAAGCATAGGATAAACATATCTACAGACACAGTATGAATCATTCTTTACATTCATTCAAGTAGAAGTGTTTTTATATGAGATTTTGCAGATTACCTGGGTTGCTTCCCCGTAAAACTATTTCGAAAAGCATTTAAAGTCATGTGTCATATTTTGACCAAGATACTGCTTAAGCTATGGTGAAGTTCTGGCCTGGCAAGTGCTTGAAACAATAGTTTTGCAAGTTTGTGTTATGGGAAAGCTGTGAAAATGCCTACTGCAAAATGAAAAATCTATTAGTGTGTCTATTTTTCTACAGTATGCTTTAGAGTTGTAAAAACAGTAGCACATGTGCATACCATAAAACAAAGTGTAAAAATGTACGTTATGTATTATATAATAGCATACGCACATAAATACATGGTTGATACTTTTCTGCAGATCAAGAGTGAAGTGGTGATGAAAATGCAGTTGTTGATTGCTAATGCATGAGTTGTATCTTGTAACAGAATTATTGGCTACTGGCATAATTGATCTCCCTGTTGTTTATTAAGCAATGAAACATATTTCAACCTTGGCTTGGAGAAATGAGCGATGCATATTTTCCTTTGGATCAATCCAGTCAGGTGTGTGGTCATTGTCTGTTGCTGCTTAGACCCCAAATGGGTTGTGTGGTTCTATGAAAAAGATTGCAAAATTATCTGTGAGACAAACATCAATGGTATTTCAACCCTTTCAGTTATAATGCATCTCACTGTGAGGTTCAGCATCTTTGCTTTTCAGAATCAGGAGGTTAATGAGGAAATCGATGAGCTGGACCTGTACAATGAGGAAACTTTTGGATCAGGAGCTGTTGGTAATGCATTATAAATCAAATGTTTTCCTTCTGTTTGAATTCTAGTTTTGCTCATGGGAATGACATTGAACTGTACTCCTTGACAGTTGCGGTTGTTTCACACAAAGGAGTAAAAATTTAGGCACATGTTGCTTTTTTATCTGTCACCAGCACCACCTGTTTACAGCATCAGCTTGAAGGACCTTTTGTAATTAATATACCTAGAACTCACTTCACCTCATTATTGGATTGTGGTTGCATGTCTGATCTGAACTATTAGAATTTGGACCTCTTGATGTTTAATTTGCAGTGGTTGGTACCTTCACTATGATGGTGGCTTTGAGTTTCCATAATTCTGCATGCAAAATGTTTTTTATGTATATTATGTTTACAGCTTAAAAATATTCTTGAATAGTGTCTTACCAATAATCATCTACAATCACTGTTAGTGACCATATGGTGAACATTAACACCTTGGCTTCCAGTGGGTTGAGGCTAAAATCCTGTTTGCCTGTGTTTTTGCGCAGGAATATCATCCTCCGACGATTGTGCTAGAGCAGGGGTTCCCAACCTTTTTCTTACCATTTACCCCTTCAGCATTCCGACAAATGAGCATGTACCCCTATAGCATTTCAACAGATAAGGATGTACCCCTTCAGAATTTTGACAGATGAACATGTACCCCTAAATCTACTTTTGACAAAATATTTTCTCATGATTTTTCACAGATATATTTAACAATATACATATAATGACTTTTGAAAATAATATTAAGTGATATATGCATAAAGATTTAAAAATAAACAACATGTAAATATATTTTTACCTTCTATTGCTAACCTTAAATGTACCCCTTCGGATAGGCAAATGTACCCCAGGTTGGGAACCCCTGAGCTAACATCTAGAGCTTCAACAAGCAAGCTTTACATACTGGCAATCTATTTGAAAACAAGGAAAAGTAGGATCCGCATCAAACACGCGACAAATTTGCCTACTAGGGCTCATATATTTCAGAAACAGCGTAACTGGCAAATGGCTTACTACTAGAGACCACTGTGCTGCAATGACTAGGGATCTAGTGTTTCGGAAGCGACTAAACGATTTACTGCTACAACAACTTTGATAACTGAAACCCGCCATTGATGAACTAAATAACGAAATGTTAAAGCTCTACCTTTGCTATAAAACACTAGCCTGCACAGAACAACAAGGTATACTGTAAAACAGGGGGTAGCCAAGGGGGACACGTGGGCCACTACAGCAAAATGACGTCACTTTATGAATATTTCGTTAAATTCATTGCTAAAGCGAGGTATTCGTGTATTTTTATCACTACAGTCAAAAAGTCTGGCTACACCATTGCTCTAAGCCTTTCTGCAAAGCACTTTTGAAACCGGTATCACTAGGACAAGCAGTTGTATGCGTGAAGAAGAGGGCAAATATATAAGTATCTGCATCAACCAATACCACATATTTGCCACCAACATATCCAACAATGACAGTCTATCACAATTGTTTTTTCATGCCTTCAGGCAAACGAAGTTATCAATAAGTTTTTTGAAATTTAGAACGACCGTAACATCAGATTTTAATGGAAGGGCGACAGACACCGCAGAACTCCGATGAAAAGCAGTATTGTCATTCTTGTATTGGATAATAAAAATATTATCGCGTTGTTACTGTATTGATAAGAGTCTTGACGTTTGCATTTCGCTCGTTTCAAAGTAAATTGTGAANTTATGCCTCTGCGCACTTTCCCGAATTTTTANTGGGTAATGAGTCATTATGGGAAGGAGCTGCGCGGGACCCTAGNCCATGGCCTATTAGGCCTATGCGTAAACCCGTCCCTGCTGCCATGTATTTTTGAACATGTTCGTCCATATTTACGAGCGATTCCTGAGTTACTGGTTCACTTTTGGGCCTGATCGGGAAAACCAATGCGCCAAGTCTACTTTGGAAACTACACTGCCTGATCAACAACATGCGAGAACATGTTTCCGTAAATTCCCCCGCGCAGACATGTCGCCTATACCAATTGGAAGGTGCGGCACAACGCCATTTTGATTCGATCATCTCTGCGAGTTTAGGCTATGACTTTGATAAACAGCAAAATATTCGCATTCTATTTTACTACGCGTAAATTGGGTGAGCAACTTGGCGTTACAAGTGCAAGAAATTACCCAAGACGATGACTTTTGAATACCATGAGGGTGAAAACTCGTGAAAGATAGGCAGCACAAAAATACAAAAGTATCAGCATGCACAATAGTGTGGAAAATTTGCTGCACAACAAACCTTTAATGAAGAGGAATGCATTTTTTCGGTTTACGAACACACTGCCTGAACGTACGTATACCGTCCAGTTTAGTGTCTAATATGCGCATATAGACATAGGGTAAGAAAATCTATATTCATTCCCAAAAATTTTTTTCCAATCCATTTTAGTGTTTGGTTTCTGGAATGCTTCCCAAAAGTGAAGCTATATTGTTGTGTCACATGTGTGTTTGCAAGGTATGCAGAACATGCTTCATCAAGTGGCCAGATACCTCCTTAACATCAGTGGAGAGTCTAAGTTCAAGCGGTTTCGGAAAAGACAGCCTTCTCAAGTTGTACCTTAATAAAATAGGTATGGTTTAGAAAAGTTATTGAAAGCCAAGAATTGTCATTTTTGGAATTGTTTATTGTTGATAATGGTATGAAGCGGATTGGAAAATTCAACTTCGAGATTTGAAAAGTTTTGTTTCAACGGATTTGTGTTGTAGAGCGTAATAACTTTGACGCTATCATACGCTTGTAGGTAATTGATATCAGTGGATATTAAAAACATCCTTTTGTAAAATACGTAGTACGTATTGCCACTTACGTGAGAGTCGATACATTCGAAACATGAAAAATCGAACCATTGACACACTGAAATACAAAGATAAAGATAAAGATGCTCTTGTTCAGTGAATAAATTAATCTGTTATACCTGGTCAGTGGCTGAATACATGCTGCAGAACTTTGAATGAGTAACAGGATCGGATAAGGATAAAATTATTAGTGTTGCAGCTGAAATAGGACGTAAGAAAATTGACTGATTAATAATGAAATTGAGAAACTTGAAGTTTTCTGCACCTTATACAATTTTGCTGTCCACTGGTCTTACCATTGCTTTTGCATTCCAAAACCTACGTGCGATCTATTTTTGTTTGTTAGTCTTACACTTTTCAAGTAAATACTATCCACAGTGGAGGTATCGGTATGCAAGGAATCGATCGGCTAATTTTTATAGGAAATCTTACTTGAATATAGATATGTGCAAGTTTGAATCATCGCAAAAAGATAAAAGCAGAGTCCAGTCTGCTGATTCCTCGTAAGTTTACAGAAAACTTAGAGCTTTTTGCCTTACACCTTTAACATTTATTTTCAGACCTTCTGTTCTTAGTCTCTCTTGTAAACCAAAAGAAGACTCTCTTGTAAACAGAATGGAATATTTGAAGAAAAATATTTGTTTTCCTAACATGCGTAGCTGCGATCACCGATTTACGCAGTTATGCCCTGCAGTTTTAATCAGGGTTGCGGAGTCGGAGCCGTGAGGAGTCGGAGGTTTTTGGGTGGAGTCGGAGTCGGATTTCTGACAACACTGGAAGTCGGAGTCGGATTTATTTGTCCGACTCCGGATGTCCAGTTGGATCATTTTTTACATCACACTCCTAAAATGGGAATTCCTGTTGAAATGGTACAATTTCTTTTGAAATTTTTGTTGAAACAGAGGTTTCTTGATGTGCACCACGATTTCCACTGATTTTAACAGCCAAATTTCATTCCCTTTGTGTTAAGGAGTCGGGAGCCGGAGTCAGAAATTTTGGAAAGGTCGGAGTCGGAAATTTTAGAAAGGTCGGAGTCGGAAATTCTGGAAAGGTCGGAGTTGGAGTCGGAGTCGGACATTCTACCTCCGACTTCGCAACCCTGGTTTTAATCTTTCGCCATACTGGCTGCTGCAAGCTCTATGGTTGTATTGAAATTGTGCTCACTGAGAAAAAGACACGAAATGGTTGGTATGGCAGACTGAACCATTCCGGTCATTTGCCCCGCGCCCCGAAACTTTACCCATCTTTTTTTGGCAGTAATGCGTTTCAAAAATTGATTCTTGCCACTTGTTTCATAAAGATGCTGGCTTATCAGCTTTGAAACGTCTCTCCAATGCCCCTTTAGCAGTTTTTACAAAGCATTACATTAGTCATCTTGTTTTTCAAAATCTATCGTATGTTTTCAAAACCTTTGATGTGCAGTGTATACAGTATTGTACATTGTCATTGTCTTGATCACAATATACTAAAGAAGTGACTTTCAACAACGAGGCGAAGAAACAAATTTGTATCTACAGGCGCTGCAGACCTTTGTGGCAACACAACTAACTGTCATTCATATTTTGCATGATTTACTTCCACTATTCAAGGGCTGGAACCTTGCTGAGGCTCTACGTTTGCTGACTTCCGTTCTTCAGCGTTGATGTAAATTTGAAAATTGCTTTGGTAGAAAATACTTTCACAAACGAAAATTGTATTTCAAAACTTTGAGAAGAAAACTTGAATGAAGCGCCGACAAGCAGTTTTGTTACACATAGCTGCTCCAGTTGGTTTAGTTTACTCGTGGGCATTATGACATCTTACAAGTCTTATTTCTTCCAATGATTCCAAGCGGCGCTCAACCAATGCCAGAGAAATGTCCTATCCCTAAGCACTGGAAGTTAATGCGTTGCTCCAAAGTGCCAAAGCGAGTCACGCTTAGATGTGGTGCACTGACTTTCGAATGGTTTCATAAAAACGTGAATACCATAGAACTGCGCTTCCATGGCTATCAACATAGCTGACTTCCTTAATAATGTTTTATTCGCAAGATACGAATGCTACATAACTTAAAGCAGCACATGCTTATTGCAATACATCATTTCAAACAACTATGGGTTCATTCATGAAAATCGATCACAAAAGTTTATCAGCAGTTTTTTCTTCAGTTTAATTAAAAAATTTTAAGCCACATACTTTTTTGCAAGCTCTTAACCCTTTAAGGACGGCCCATAGACCCAGTGAATATTTTTTCATGATTTTTTGAAACTTTTGTCTACTTACCATAATAAAAACATAAATAATTTTATTTATTAAAATTATGCTTTACTTTGTTTGTTTCATTCTGTTCCCATTTTGGGAACGTTGGGGTCTACTGCTACTTGAAAATACATAAAGCTGACTACGTTTCTCTCTTGGCAAAATTAATGAGAAATTGCCTGTATTTCTTTAGTAATGCGAGTATTTACTAGTGTTTGAAGTGACTTTCTGTAGATTGCTCTTCAGACATATGTTCAGGACCGTAATCAGGACCCCTCCTGCAAAATTTTTTGCCCCCTGGAAAAATGTGTTGAGCATAGGTCAAAACTATTAGACATAGTTCAAAAATTAGGACCCCTCCCAGAAAACTCTTCGCCGCCCCTGGTGTCCCAAGCTGGTTATGGACCTGCGTATGTTACATATAAAATACGCTGGTTTACTTTTTATAACATGAGAAAGCCAAAACACCAACTGCAGGAAACAGCCACATATGCCAGCGACCCGAGAAAAGTTAAGAAGACTTTACCTTGCTGTGTGGAACAGTTTACTGCATTTCTTATGAAGTCTCTTTTCAAACTTGTCACATTAAGGCCTAGTGGTTTTTTTTGGCAGAAAACACACCTTGTGAGACAGATTTCAGTGTAGGTTTCACGCCGTCATATCTTATTGTGTTTTGTTGCGCTGTAGGGCCACCCAAACGGAGCCTTGCTTCTGCTTTTACCAAATACCTTGCGATTTCTCTTCAAAATTAGAGATGAATAGCCTTAGTGTGATTGGCATAG
>JGI24159J19872_10006060_pt1 | contig 15700 bp, 12 predicted proteins | sample Ectturendosymbi4_FD_19872 | JGI IMG/M metagenome (IMG submission 19872) | reverse complement strand
ACTAAAACTGCCTGACGTTTTAAGTTGCCAAGCCGAAGCAAGGCGTTTGGCTCTCACCACTTTGATAGTTCGTTTCACAGATTTCCTGGTGCACAAATCTTCATTTACAAAGGGCTTCTGATTAGCAGCAACGGAAACAGCCAACGTGGTCCATGCGCTAGCGATACACAACTGGACTCGCTGAAAACGTGGTGTCCACGCCGATGGACAAAACCGAATGCAATGTGAATCGAGGTCATGCGCAAACGCAGTGGAGCGCGCACACACGAATTCCCTTGACGCAAATAAACAAGTTGATACAAACCAGACCTCACGTACGGAATCCACTATGCCTTCAACCTGCTGGTAATGCACTCGCCAGCTGCGGCTCACGCAACAAGCGTGCTCTGCACTGCTCCTCGCGGCCAGTGTTCTGAAGCTCCCGTTTTCTTTCAATCTCGACAGGAGGCGACTTGGGGAAGTACCTCAAACGTAGAAAAGGCGACTTGGCTACGAAGCTGCTCGTGCAGATGTGCAGAGACGCTAGCGCGGGCCTCGCATATCTAGAAGAACGAAAATGCATTCACAGGTTTGTACGCTGGACTCCGCGAGACCATCCCTGTGCTGCTTTTGCGTTCGTCAAACTGCGTTCTAAGTTTTTCTCATGCAAAACAGGGAATGGAAACAGCTGCTGACTTTCGAGTTTGCGTCGTTGTGTATTTCGTGTAACATACTGTTGTTGCGTGTTTTTGTTTTCTAGTAATGTATGCGTTTTTGTGGGTGCAGTATTTCGTACACTGGCTTCGCAAATCTCAAAAACGTATTCATTGCCAATTTTTTTTAAATTTTGAATGGAACCTTTTCTCAGTGATGAACTTGCCACTATACGTTTCAAGTAGTTTTATTACGTTTCAATCCTGGGGTTCATGTGTCTCTGATTGGTTTGTACCTCGAAAAAGACAAGAGCGTTGTTTTGAGACTCCAGTTCACCTCAGATTAGCCTTATTTGGTCCTCGTACCGCCTACGTGAGTGATGCTGTGTTTTCCGCTTAACTCGTTTGTTTTGTAGTTCAATCGCGTTGCTGATTTAGTTCTTGTATCCCGGATGTAAATCTATCGGGTGGTGTGTTTATCTCGACCCAAAAAATCTTTCTCACTGCACAGCGTTTGCTTGACTGCTAAAGCATTAAGCGGGGGATTCGGCTGAGGCTCTCCTTCAAAAGTTAAACTGCGCTCCCGGCATCCATCTGCAAGCTGCAGCTGTTTGAACTTTCGTGTTTCGTTCAGAGATGTTGCGGCGCGAAATTGCCTCATAACTGACCATCAGTCGGTGAAGATCACTGATTTCGGAATGTCTCGCGAGGAAGAAGACGGCGTGTACAGTGTGAGTGGTAATATGAAACAAGTGCCCATGAAATGGACTGCACCAGAAGCTATGAACTATGGTGAGCTTTTTCAATAAGAACTTTTAACGTACGGTTTTATTTTCTGTTATTATTTTAAAACAACATGATTAAAGGAAGTCTTTTGGAAACAGGCGTTCATTGTACTTTTGTTTTGTATTTAAGTGCAGTATATTCCAAAAATTTTTGTTATCGTTTGAAATGCATGTATCTAAGCAACTACAAGCTCGAGGCGTATTATATTAAATAAGCGTAACGTTAAGCAGAAAAAATGTATTTGAAAAAGGTAAGCTGAGGAATTCAAACGATTGTTGGTTTTATGAGGGACCTTTCACGACTGCCTTTCCGACGCTGTTGGTCGACCAGATCCTTTGACCCCACGCAAACAATCTTCCTCTGAAATTCTTGTGCCATTTCCATATCTGTGCCGCGCGCAGCTGGTTTAGGTAACCTCCACAAGAAACAGAGTTAAAATTTGTTGTCCTTAACCGTAAACGTCAAAGGTCCGATCACACCAGCCAACTGCAGTCATCTCCCTCACATCGAAAGGTCTACTCGAACGTAACTATAGTTATCGTTTGAGTGACCTGCTACTCGCTGCCGCGTCAGAATAGGTGCGAAGATCGCTACAGCGACTCACTGTTCCGCTTCAAGTGAACGCAGTGAAGTATGAAGAGGCCCCGGAAGTGACGTGGTTTCAAAAAATAATCTGATTTTCTACAGCAAAATGCCCAACGATTGTCAATAAGGAGCTGTCTGTTCGCTTGCAGGCAAATTTACTTCCGCATCTGACGTGTGGAGCTTCGGCGTCTTGTCCTGGGAGATCTTCAGCTACGGTGAGGCACCGTATCGCCGCATGACTAACCAGGTCGCCCGGGAGCAGGTGGAATCAGGTGGGAAAGCGAACTACCAAAATGAATGCTGAAACCCCACGAGCCTTAACCCACGAAATCGACAAGCGCTCATGATGGCTAAGCCTGTGATTTGCGTCGTTTGATCCTCGTCACATACGACGGAAAAACCACGCAGCAAAATGTCCAGTCAGGAGCTGTGACGGTGCTGTTTGTCTGCGCAGGTTATCGAATGCCGGCTCCTGACTCCTGTCCTAATCGTTATTACAACGAGGTGATGATGCACTGCTGGGAGTATGAAGCTCTGAAGAGGCCGAAGTTTTCCGATCTTGTCCGAACGATAGATTACATACTGAAGACCGTCTGAGGACGAAGCAGACCTTGCCAGTGCAGTTTTCGGAACATGCAAATTAGTGACAACATTCGCTGCCTATTCCCTGCATGCGCTGCCCCAGGCAATAGCGCCAGCATTGTTTTCTCTGGCATGCTGCATATCTGTCTTTCACTGTATGACATGCAATCTTGCGGTATCGCTGCTGTTATTCGTTGCTCTGTGTCGCTTAGGTTTCTTGTTTGATCGTGACGCAGTGAGGTCGGTTGTCTGTGACTGCACTGACTTCGCAAAGCAAATCTTTAATGCACTTCAATCATCCGCAAATTATTTTAAGTGCAAAAGTTTTCTTTTTAAAAATTGCTTACTGTTGTCTTGTTTTGTAAAACGCGATGAAATTCGCACTTATTTTTGCATGTGTGCGTGAATTTCACTGGACACTGTTTGCTGTGCAGTCAGAACCACCGTCATGTCACGTTTTGCACCTTTTGGTTGCCAAGCAGATTATTTTTAAAGTCTTCTGGCGAATCCCGATTTTCGAAACTTCACCAATTTATTCGCTATTTGCTGCCAGGCGCTCGTGCAGCATGCGCTTGCATTGGTTGAAGTACCAGCGTGCACTTAATCAGTCCTAACAGTGCTTAAGCTGCACTGCTGCTTCCTGTTCGTAGCATTTCTTTCAATTAACTCTATTTCTCGTTCTTGTTGATGATGATACTGCAAATGAAAGAAGCGCAGACATATGCCGTTCGTTACGCAATCATTCTTATCATCGTACTCAGTGATTTTCCGAGCTCAGCTTGCAAATATTGTTTCCTCTTTACACGCTGCTGTCAAATGCAAGTCGTATGCAGTCGTACTCCTGTGTAACATTATAGTTCATAAGTTACTTTTTTGTGATTGCGTAACCGTTACATGCCAGTACTGTGTAGCTTTTAGCACTTACTGAGATGTGTTGTTTCAATCAGGGCTGTGGAGCCGGAACTCAAATTTCGGGCTCTGGCTCCAGCAGGCCCGTAACCAGCTTGGGACTCCAGGGGAGCAAAGAGTTTTCTGAGAGGGGGAAAATTTTTTTTAACTATGTGCAATAGCTTTAAAATATGTCCAACACATTTTTCCAGGGGGGCGAAAATTTTTGTGCAGGGGGCTTCGCCCCTTCTGGTTACGGACCTGGGCTCCAGCATCTAATTGTTTGGTTCCGGCTCCAGAACGATTTGGTCGATTAAAAACTATTGTGTTATTTGTACAACTCGCTCGCCCAACAAACTGTCTGTAGAACAGGAACTCCGGTCCACCATCTGAAATTTTTTGACGCGGGCTCCAGCCATCCAAATTTGCCTGGGCTCCGGCTCCACAGGCCTGGTATCAATCATGCATTAAAAAAACTTTATGATCTGAAGCTGCGCGATCTATGCTAATGTCCTTTGACTTTAACTTGAAGATATTATGGCGATAGCGATCCGGATCAAAAGCAAACTAGCCCTGAAACGTTAACATCTGCGCTTCTTCCTTAACGACTGTGATAAGCGTTGCATCAGCCGGTCGCGATTCTGAAACGTACGACGCGTTTACTTTGCCATGTCTAGTTTTCTTGCCAAAGTTATTTTCTGATGTTGTTGGAATAACGGTAGAAATTCGCGAGACGTTGACGTTCGGCCATTCTTCCTCCAGCCACCGGCCGTTTTCTGTCCTGCCTTTCGTTCTCGGTGAAAATGCTTCACTTTGACGATGAAGCAGAGACTCCTCAGATGAACCAACGCATCGTTTGTCTCTTCGTCTTTGTGGCCCTCCTGCATTTTCAAGGTGTTGATTTGCGGATGCGTTACTTTTATCGCTTTTGTTTTGAAATAGCTGAGTGTATGCAGAAATCAAGCATAACAGGTTGCTTTGCAACTGATGGTGCCTTGTTCTTTGCTGAGACCAGAGAGTAAGGATCCAGACTTCTTCATCGTGATATGTTACAGTGTTTCTATCTTGGAGCTCGTATGACTCGGTGTTTGATTTGCTTTGAGGGCAATCATGGCAGCTGAGTGCAAGAGTTTTGAAGGGCCGTAAGCTGATACTTGACGTATTAGTTTTGGATGACAATACGAAGCTTCCACAAAGCACCGTTGCCAATGGCGGAATCGTTAAGTATTTCTTCGTAGCAGTAATAGTTTGTACAGGGGTCTCACACTTCAAGTAACTCACGCTAAGCACACGTTGGGTGTTTAAGCCAGCGTCGAACCAATGGAGAGCTCGTTCTTTAGCTGCTGCAATATATTTTCTTTCCGAATTAAATCAGATTGTGTGTTTTTTCCCACTCGGGCGCATTTTTTGTGGTAACAAACAGATGGTGTTCTTTTAGACTAGTAAACCGATTACTTGGGTAATCTTCTGCAAGCAGACGTTCAAGCACTGATCGAAAACTGGTGAGCCGGATTTGGGTAATACAAGTTGAGGTCATAAAACCGTAAGAACTGAAAAGATCACCATAGATGCAAGTGATGTGACCCCGGTATCCCTTATTGACCTCCACTGGCCATGTTAATTGAAAAGGTCATAAAGCGAAGTTTACTGTTTTGCTTTCTGGAATCGTGGGTGGACACAGGCGGGCATTACGAGTCGAGAGGTTGATAGTGTTGTACCCGACAGAAGACCAAAAGCGAACTCTCCCGCCTGTGACATAGGTTAACCAAGTATATGCATTGCTCTTACAGATACACAGAAAACCAAATTAGCATCTGCGCTATGGAACAAAATAAAACTCCCTATTTTGTGACTGAATCCTCTTGAAAAAAGCATTGCAGTCATTGAGAACGAAGTATCACGACGGCAAGTTGAAATCTATAATTTATTCATTTATGATACGTTCACATCACACTTACGATCCATATCACATGTTCTTAGGAACACACAAATGTAAAAATATTTACTCGCTGTACAAAGCGCGGAGAAGGCGTTAGTTTGAACACACTGCACGCGCAAGCAATACTAATATGACAAGCACACAACGCGGCAGAGACATCGGCAATCATTTCGTCACCATACGGAAATGCTGCATGTTTAAAAAATAAAAACATCAGACGTTCAAGTGAGCGGATAAACTGAGATGAAGCGTTCAGCATTTTCAAATAAATTAAAACATCATGACGAAACATACATCTTAATTCCGACAAACACGTACATTCTTGGAAATATAATGCGAAATTCGTAAGACGTTACAGACAACGCCCAACCAGTTAATTCTGGACTGCGTGTGCCTGTTTCACAGTTGGCTGGCATGCAATGGGTACGAAGCATTTTATTATAGTTGAGCACTTGGCAAAAGTGCCTCGTAGTCTCTTTACACAACAGTGTTTTTGTTTCGCTGTCATTCCTCGATGAGGAATAAAGCATCATACCACTGTATATAGCTAAACAAATTCCATACGCACCAGGGTCGTAACGAGGAGGCGCAATTCCCCGGGTGTCGAGTCACTATGAGGGGGGGCGCCGAATGGCTGCGTGAGGCGCTAAAATGTCCGAACAATGTCGCAAGCGCTTTCTTCACTACAGTACATTTGCTTCCGAAAGACGTCAGGTTTGAACCTGGGGGCGTCATCTAACCTTGTTGCACCCTTGATACGCACACAACGTATGTGAACATTTCCTGCTGTTTTTTCATAATTCTTTTAAGGAAATCTTCACCGTTATTTTTCTGGAATTAGAAATGATTTCATGTTCAGCAACACTGCCACAACACAAATCCAATTGGCTTTGCATCTCATGTGCTGAAGCCAAGTAGAAACTTTCAAACGCTACTCCCCTATTCGGTGTGGCTCAACGAATTTTAGCAACGAAACGTGGGTAACTTTTACCTAAACCAACATTGGTCTTATTTCACTGCTGCCGGCGGTGAGCCGATTTTGTGTTTGAGGAGCGTTCACATATTACGTACACAATTTTTTCACCTTTACTACCCCCACCTGTAAACAACGGCAACACAAAACAATCACCCGAGTAATTACGTGCGTCTTCCACAAACCCTGTACGAACTTGTCCATTCAACGGTTATTTCGCCTCTCTCTTGAGGATTTAAATCTGATCACTCCTTGAAAGCAAAACGTCAACCTCAGAAAAACCCCTGTGCTGTGATGCTAGTCGGTCACAAACAAAACCAGCCCGGCCAAAATATGAAAAATTGAATGTGCAATCATCTCAGTAACTCTTGCCCCACAAGCATTTGAAAATCCCTCCGCTCACCTTTCTTATTTAGTATGTGAACGACTCCTTGTGTACCTTCACGGTGACAGCACTAATCAACGTTCCAGTTGCAGTTTGGTAATTTATAGTGCAACTACTTTATTTTTGAGAATAGCTGTTATTCTAGGCAGGGGGTCTCATCGCTATGCAACATGTTTTGCGACAAAGCGTTTATTTTGCGAAGATGGAAATTATACAAAAATACGCGCTTTGTCACTTTATATCCTCTTCGTTGCCTAAAGCTGTTTTTGCAAAAAAAATCAAAGTGAAACACCGTGGGTACCAGGTTATTAAAATTAACTCTGCTGAAACGGTTGCTCGAAATGAGACCTGGACCCCGCAAATCCTTCCAGTGCTAAAATAATGCGGATTCCAATAGAGAACTTCCACTGGTATCAAGGAAAAACAGCTTCTGAGAAATCCAGATTGTTGGCAATGCCGTTAGAATGCTTAATACAAAATGTGGCCCCGTTAACCAGATGGACCTATAATTCCACAAACACGAACGTACACTGGTAGTTACACTGTCGAAGCCCAATGACGTACGTGACTTCATGAAACGTCAAGTCCAGAACGAAGGAAACCAAGATTGCTAGGACAACCATTTTCTATAAAACAGTTGAACTTCTTTTACTTCGCACGTTTTCAAGGTTTAGGGAAAACAAACTTCGTCACCAACCGTATGTACAAACAAATAGTTGTTTCGTCACGGCATTCGGAAATGTTTCTGGCGAAACATTTATCTTTGCATCGAATATAAAATGACGGGCAGCAAGTTACATTTGCGCGAAGCTGCAATGGCAAATAATGGTGCGAGGACACATGTATGTGTCCCAAACAGCCACGATGACACAATCGACTTCTTACAGCAGGGCAGTAAGCCCACTTGGCAATTTACAGTCAAATATTGACTAGAATATCTGCGGCATAAGACGGTTCGGGCACGAGAGAGCTGATACAGCACAAACATTTGCATTTCCGCCTAACGGCGAAAAATCTTGCACGCACACGCAAATGGCTAGCCAGCCCAAAGTTTGCTGGGTGTGGGCAAAATGTTTGACTTTAGGCGAGCAACAGTATTTTGTTTGGGACACCGCTTCTCTAAGCACAAAATGGCGAGGTATACTAAAAATTTGGGGGGCTCTGCCTCCCCGTGGATACGCCTATGACGGACGCGACATTCAACAGCAATCACGCGACGAAATAACCAACGTTCATTGCAGGACCAGGTTTTCCACGAGAACACGGGCTGCGGTCGAAAAAGGGGCGTCTCTGTTGTCCGCAGGCACCCGGCTGAGGAGGGCGGAAACCTGCTGCATCACCTGATGCATCGGCGAGGCTTGCAAAGCCACGGTCACTGTCGCCTTGGACGGTTCAAGCAGCAAGGGCACGACAATGGTTGCGAGCTGGGAAGACGTCCCAGGGCCGGGCACTTGCGTCAGCTGAATGAACAGGAGGACTTTCTCTTTGATGATGATCGAAGGTACGCCGCACTGCATGACAGCAATGCGTGGCGGCGAGGTCAGGCAGATGCTGACGGTCCACTTCGCGTTCGCCGACACCGACCTGCCGGCGAGTTCCATTCTCATTACTTGGATGAGGTCGCGCAGCAAGCGCGTCTGCGCCGAGATGATCATGAAGAACGACTTCATCACGTTCAGGCGGTACGGCGAGGTGGCGACGCGCAGCTCGAAATACCTCTCCAGGACCTCGAACTCCTGCGCGATCCATTCGAAACTTTGCGCCATCGGCACGGGCTGAATTTTCAGGATGAGCTGCCGGAAGTTTTGCGGATGCAGCCGGCACAGGAACTGCAAGGATGCGGTGGCGAAAGCGGAAGCGAGCGAGCCGTCAGGGCCGTCGGTATTGTTCGCCATCGCGATCGGCGTAATGCCGGGAGTGGCGCGCATGCACTTTTCCATGTGCCGCCGGACCAGAGTGGCGCCCAGGAATTGCTCGAGCGGACACGGGGTAAACGCCTGGCTGTGAATCTGGCGGTTGACGTGTGTCAGGGGCGTGCACAGGGTCTCGAGGCTGGCGTGCGAAAGCAAGGTGCAAGTGGCGCCGGCCCAGTGCGCAGGGGCGATCTCGTTCAAGCCGTACGAGCTTGTTCCCGGCTGATTCGGTTGCAGGGGCGCCGGAGACGGGGGGTTGTCCTTCTCTTCGTTCGAACGATGCCTGACGTCTTTCGCGTCACGAAATTGGGCCAGGAATGTGGCCAGGCCTGGCACCGGCACCATGTTCGTTTTGATTTTAGAAAAGTCGAATTGAGAAAAGCTGGCGTCGCGAATGGCGACCATCTCGTCGCCGCGGCAATACACGTCGAGACAGAACGCCGACATGAAGAACACGCGGAGGTGGGCAGGACCTTGAGCAACAATGGAAAAAACCTCCTCGCAGAGATTGGATTTCCCGCCGACGCCGATTACAGGGGTGGACGGTAAGCGTGAAATGGCCTGGACCGGCCTGGACGTCTCGTTCAGGACGTGCATGAGTTTACTGATGTCTGGATTCAGGTTGAACATTTCATTGAGGTAGTGGCGAGTGAGGCAGTGCGCGTTCGAGCTGGGGCCGGTGTCGCAACGGCCAAAGTGTAGCTGAAATTTTTTATCCTGCGACCAGTTGATGCTGACGAACAACTGCAAATCTTTTCCGTATTTGACGATTATCGTTTTGTAGTTGAAGAAGTGGAGCGACGTGGACGAAGCGAGATTGCAAGCGGGATGCTGAAGTTGCTTCGAATAGATGTAAAAGGGGCCGTAGAGGCGCGCCATGGCGGACCAGTCGCTCAGGAACGATTTGACTGGATTCGAGTGGGGAACGGCAGGATTCGAGTGTTTTGTGACCTCATAGTGGAAGCTGACTTTAAGCGACGACTCCTGGTGTCGCGGCAGAGTGGCCTTCAACGGCGGTGCCTTCATCACGAGCTCGACCGACCAGAACTTGCTGGCGCGCTCCTGGCAGCGAAACGAGCACTGCAAGACGGCGTCTTGCAGCAGGGCGTTCACTTCGGGCTGAACGCCCTTCACATCCGGGATACGCACAAGCCTGCAGACGACGCCGACATCCGGTCCTTCGTCCTGAACGCCCTGATGCTGCAGGCCAGCCGCGCTCAAGCTCTCGAGCAAGGACACGAAGGGGATTCGCGACGACCAGACGGACGTGACGCGAACGAGCTCTTTGATGTTTTCGTCGCCGTCGTCGAGGTGCTCGTAGTCTTTCTTACGTCTGCGTGACAGGAAACAAACTTTAAATGTATGGAAAACGAGTTGCAGCCTGCAGAGGAACAATTTGTGACGAAAAGTGGAACTCAATGGCAAGAGCTGAGAAAGCAACGAACGAGTTGCGTCTCTGCGCAACCTGACAAGTTCTCTCATCTTCAGAGACAAAATAAACATCGATGAGCTCAACAGATTTCTGTTTTTGAACTAAATTAAAAGGCAAAAAACATACAAGCAGTCAGAAACCGCCAGTTAATCAAGATCGATCAGTAAAATATCAAACACCTTCATGAAAAGCTATTGTCAAGTACAATGCAAATAGAAGTGACAAGCAGAAACCGATCAAAATTTTAGTAGTAACTTAAAATGGTTAAACCAACGAAGTAAACCAATACATTATTTCCATTCGAAAACCTCAACATCGCTCTTTTTCACTATGCTCTCAAAAACGCTTGTAAACAGTGCTTTGGAATCCAAAGAAAAAAAGACTAACAGAACTGAACAGATTTTATGCTCACTCATATACAGCATACGACCGCCAACGAGCTTGAAGCTATTAAAATTTTCTGCAGAGCATTAAAATTATGAAACGACTTACACCAACATAAAATGCACTTGAGAAAGAGAGACGTAAAAGGTAGCTATAAACTGTTGTGGTTTGTTTCAGTGTGCGGCTGCAGGAAGGCGTAACGTCCACTACAAAATAGGCTTTGCGAAACAAGAAAATTCTAGCACGCATGATGGTGCTACACATCCAAGGTACAACACGAAATGATTTTGTTCAGGAGTTACGCAAGTCCTATGAAGAAAATGAATTTTTCCCAGTGGCAACGCCTAAATACTGACGATATAAGGAATAACCGATAATTCGGTTAATCGCCTCTCTGAGCTTAAGCACGTCATCTAATATCTTAACGGACATATAGAAGGATTGTAACATCACGTGCGTTTTGCTGGAGCACAAACGACTGTGACTGAGCAAATAAGTCTTCTGACAAAGTACGACTGCTAGGTAGCTGGATACAGTTACTTAATAATGCTATTATCACGTTGTGTGACAAAATTGCGCTGACGTCCAAATCCTAACCACTCAAACAAGTTAATGTTTCGAATGTAGCCGGCGCTCGAATACTGTTTTTCGATGGACGCACGTTCTTTGGTTGTGATTGGCAAACTTAGAAGACATTAGCGTTCGGCGACCTGTAAGGGATTTATTTAAACTATATTCTAATTGTTGTATATCATACACTTATTGAGTAAGATTTAACTTTTATTGAAATAACTCAGCTGCAATTGCAAAGCTTGAGTATCGTGGTTTATCAAAACGCACTTGACATCTTAGCCACCAATAGTATAAACTTTCTTAAAAACATTGACGCCAGCCCTTGTTTAAGAGTGACCTTCATTTTGACAGAATTTGAAATTGTGCTATCTTTTTCCCTACACTAAGACAGACGACAATGCAACAGAACGTCACACACTATTTGGATTCCAACCAACTCCCATGGACAAGCCTGTCAATCTATTCTACAATTCCAAAGGATCTTCAACGGTACTGCATTCCCGAGAAAATGTAACTTATTAGAGTGGTTGTTAACAGGAGGATAACTTTAACAGCTCAAAGTGTGAATTTANTGAATCGCGATTTGCCGTAAATGCTTGTCAGGTAAAACAGTAAGGCATTGTTCAGTACTTTCATAACATTTAATCGGATTCCCGGCGATTGATTTTAGGCTCGTGCTTCAAAAAACGTCATTATGTCAATTTTCTTGTGTCTCTTGATTTACTGTATGCAATACGTCCACCGAGGTGAAAACGCGCCTGAAGGTTGGAGATAATTTTTTTCTGAAATTTACTAATGCATTGGTGGGGTCAAAACGGTTAAAAAACCTTGATCTCACTCCAAAACAAACCTAGCTTGATTTTCAAGAAATGCTTGCAGCATGAAATCTAACCCTGAAACAACTACAACTTACAATCATCGACAAGTGCTCACCAGAGATGTTTATGCAAAACATGAGACATTTTCAGCCGGAACTTGTGCAAAAGAGCCGCAACGCAGAAAATAGGCCGCAAATAGATTTGCCGCATTGCGATGACGCTCCATAACATGGAGTGGTATTTACTACATAGATGTTTTGAATAAAGAGCGATTTACAAAATGTACAGAAAAAAAACGAACAAGCATCGAAGTTCTCTTGAAAAAAACCCTATCTCATCCTTAAGGAGCAAATCACTATTAAGCCAGTTTTCAGTTTCCGTCCAGCATTTTGCTTGTATAAATCTAAAATGCTGACGCTGTGTTGAGCACATGATGGTGCCACTCCCAAGACAGTAAAAATCGTAACTGTTCGTTTAAATAAAACCTGATGACCTGGATCGAACCGGTAATTAGGCAGTAGAAATTCGCGTGCGAAGGGTTCATTTACTGATGATATGCATGAGTTCATGAAACTTTTCATCCAATCGCTTACATCAGTTTTCGAGACAGGAAGCATTCGTGTTTTGCTTACCTTTTCGTAAGACAAGGGGCCAGCGATATGTCAGTAAACTTGTTATCTAGCTGAACGAAGCTGGTGGCGTACAGCTCACGAGCTGATACGCCGCCTTCCGCTTTCTTCATGTCGAAGGAATTTTTGACCGAATCGACATTCGGTTTGATCAGGTCAAAAACGCCTCTGCCCGATTCTGACTTGCTCTTCTTCATCTCGTCGCTGGCAGGGTCAGTGGTGGTTTTTAGAAGATAGTACTTGTAGAGCACCTTCGTAGGCATGTCCGGAGAAGACTCGATGGCCACAATTAGGTAGTACAAAGGATATCGATTTATTTTCACGAAAAGCTTGTTTTCACTTAAACGACCTGAAATAGATCAATAAAACTTGTGCCTTTAACATTTGCAAAGCAGTGCATTAAATGTTGCTTTCTACCATGAACGATTAGTTGCTTACGTGAAAAGAAATCTTACTGTTAATGACCAAATTGCTTGAGCGTTACAGAAAACCGATGAATAAAGGCAATTACAAGATTCCTTTAAAGAGCAAGACAACACAAATAATAAAACATGCAGTGATATCAGGTAAGACTTCGACAGCTACAATACTTAGTTGGTCTACAGCACTACGTAAAAACATTGCCAACAAATTTCTAATCAACAACTGCATCACTTTCAAACCAAGGAAACACTTAGTCAAATCTACTCACTGATAGGGTGTGTGGCTTCATTCACCAGCAACAAGCGATCAAGACACACCACAGGGAGGTGGGTAAGCGAATTCTTGCATTTTTCTTTGGATATTAAATTTCGCAACATTGTTATCCATGTGAGGAGCGTTAAAACATTTTCATTTATTTCTTTTTCCATCTGCAAACGAAAAATGTGATGTCCAACTAAAACTTTACTCAGTCATACTCACACCGCATAAAGACTCTTTCACACATATCAATGAACGGTTTCACAAGTGTACAAGAAAAACAAAATTAAACAATAGCTGAAGAACAGTTAATTTACTTTTTCAATTCGGAACTCATCTATGTTGTGCAGAGATGGTACAAACATGCCAGTTTGCGGGTCAACATATATGCTGAGGCAATCTCGGTCTTTCCAAGGTTCAACTAGAGGCACAAGCAAGACTGATGACTGGCCATGCATATCTTTTGCAAAGAATGATGGGTCAGATCTGCACAAGATTTTCAAGCATACAAGAACATAAGTGCTGTATCAAGATAGAATAGAGTAAATATGACACTAACGAAAACAACTGCCACATACAAATTTGCTCACATGTATGTGAGCAGGCCTGCAACCAGGGGGGCAACTAGGCAATTGCTCCCTAGAAACTTTCAAAAACATGTTTAGTTGTTACGTACAACAATTTACAATCATTCTACCCTATCCTGAGCATATCAGTTGGCTGTGCAATGTATATGAAAGTACATGTTGGAAGATTTAAAAAAAAATTTAAAACAAGTAAAGTTCATGTGTCAAAATATTGTTTCAGACTTGAGAAATTTAAGAATCACAAGGTGAAATCACATTGCTTCACTGCACAATACTGTATATTTCGCTTGCACCTTTCAGAATTTTATGAACATCAACAAACCTGATATGCTTCTGCAGCATTTGTTTCAATTCACACAACATGTGATATGATCGAATGCATATGGTTTGGTTCAGGAGACGTTCCAGTGAGAGGTGTTTGATGTGAGATGCAGATTCAACAAGTTCTACATCATCAAATGGCAGAGATGGATTATGTACAACCTACAGATGCAAATCACTGTTAAAGCCAAAATAAAGAGTTCAACGTAATTCTTTAAAATTGCTCCACAGACACAAGGTTACAATGATACTTTTTGTTACAGTTTCAACTGTCTTAACTACCTGTCCCCATGCAGATTGAATGATCTGCTAAACTGAGCCAAGCTAAACATTAAAGTTTGGCATTAACTTTCGTAACATAAACTATGCATCTGTAGTATGTTTGTATAGGGAACACAATGACTTGACATTTACAGTACTCACGACCACATTGGTGGGTTGAAATCACACAAACTACCATTTATGCAGATGATATGAATATAATGTGAATTCTGGGCAGACACACCACAGAGATGGAAATTAGATTTTATTACTCACCTGAAGTGGTTTGGAACCATCAACAGGAGATTGATGAATAGATATATTCAATGGCTTAATTTGCTTTTTATATGGATTTGCCCTCCAATAAGAGAGTACCAGTTTTTGTCCAGGAAGATATTCATCAATTTGGATAAACATGCCCCATCGCACCTTCATCAGCCTATCAGCTTGAGCTTGCAAAACTTCAAGCTTAAGTGAAAGACAAAAACAATGTAACAAGTTGAACATATCCACCAGTGGTTTATCATTGGCAAAAAGTCTGGATTGAACAAGTTCATGAAGGTAGTTGACCTGCATATTATGGACTAGGGACTTCCCACTTCCAACTTCACGATCTTCAACGAGGAATTCCAGCCTAAGTAAACGCCATGGAATGTCAGACCCATCTCCCATTAAAGTTACAGCAGCTCGGAATTCACCAGGAACATGTAAGTAAACAACACCCTTTTCGACCTTTAAATCTGCAACTTGCAGTGGAATTATCTCGGTTACAAGCCTATATAATATAATTTGTTCAATTCGTTTCAAAGTAGCTTTCTTTTCTTTTGGCAGTATTGGATCAGGAGGAACAATTTTTCTACGAATACAGGTGGGTAGCCTTGGATATGTTCCTGTTGTCAAAACATCAACAGCAGCAGGAACAGAAAAGTTGGGAAGACGAGCTTGTACAACAAGTTGATTGGCTAAGATGTGCAATTTGTCAGCAGTATCCACAAACAGCATTGCCTGAAATACATGGAAGCTTCATTATCATTTATCACACAGACTAAACAACACAAAACTTTCAGCTTGTGTGAAAAACTGAGGGTTACTGTCAGGGCTGTGGAGTCGGAAGTACCGTCATCCGACTCCGACTCCTGGCAATTTCGATTATCCGACTCCAACTCCGACCTTCAGCTGTATTAGTTACTTAAAGTGATAATTCTTTTCAGATGAATCCATAAACCCTACTTGGACTTTCCAGGAATACAGAAACTTGTTTTAAATCGATGTAAATGCACGTTCATCTCTCACTTTTGCAAAATACGATCAGGCAGAAGTTAGTCTTTTAA
>JGI24159J19872_10006059_pt1 | contig 15702 bp, 10 predicted proteins | sample Ectturendosymbi4_FD_19872 | JGI IMG/M metagenome (IMG submission 19872) | reverse complement strand
TTCCGTATTTGGTGTGGGCCATTTGCCAAAAATATGCACCCCTAGTTGCACTGCGCGTTGCATGACAGTGTACTTGATTTACAGGGGTGAAAAGGTGGTTGTAGTTGTCAGGAAGATTGCCAGAGTGAAATTTGTGCATGATTTTACCTGGGTTTTAAGTTTTGCGGGTGTGGTGCGGAAGCGGGGAAAAACTTCAACCTGCGCAGGCGTTTAGCTCCAGCTTCGTGCGCAACGTTGATGAGTTTGTGTTAAGGAACGCTTCATGTGCTGTGCTTCCATGGACTCGCCCGCCAGCGCGGCATTCACTGCAAAAGCAGAAGTGTGGCCCACGGCGCAAGCAAGCGGAGATAACCATCCGCAGACCACTCGTAACATTCCGAAAGACGTACAAACGCAAGTGTAACGAAACTGAACTGAAGCTTTCCAAAGTTGTTTGGATTTGACAGCCCAACCGTTTTAAATGGAAGGCGCTGTTCACTTAAAGTTTCAAATCAGTGTATACGCCATTGGGCGTACTTTTAATGTTTCAGAAAATCTTTCGACATTTTCTAAAATGCATAAAATGGCACAGGTTCCCATCCACTTCAAATTTACGTTTGCTGACCTTTCCGTCGAAACCATTATTGCACTTTAGTTGGGCGCTGTCTTCCCGCCCGGCTGCATTTGTAAAACCCATAAATAGAGTTTTTTTCTATATGCGTCCGTCTCGATGTACAAGTGAGTGAACAGCAAAAAGAATTTTTGCTGATAGAGCTGACGTGAACCGACAACAGAATTTACTCACTATTCAAAACGAATCATCCGACGCCTTGCATGCTGATAACGTAACAACAACAATATCTATCAACACAAACTCCTACGCTGTGGTGACAACTGCTGGCAATATCTCAATCTGGTGTGAGCAGGTTCATTTCATTTCCTTCTTAAAGATGAATAACCTAAAGTCGTACGCCCAGACGTAGTGCGAGGGTTGGAGTATATTGCTAGCGGAGTTTAACATGTTATAAAGAAAAGCAGCGAATTTACAGTTATTTTTTGCAAAGACCCGTGCCACAGATGAACAAAAAACTGTGGGAACCAAGTTCCAGATGTAATTGCTATCAACTTACTTCAGCTGTCATGAAAGCGTTACTGAACAAGAGTTGATCTGCGAACGTGTACGTACGCATTAACTGTTTAAGTCTAAATTGTAGTTGTGAATGCCGCTGACATAACGATACTAAAAGCTTCTATTTTTCTTGACATGGCTCAAACAGTAGAAACAACCTTGAAGGAAAATATTTTAGATTTTTCTAAGGATCTAAACGATAAACTCTCAAGTGTCAGTGCTTTATGGAAGGTGAGAACATGTTGTATTGCATGTCACATTAAAACCATGATTCGTTGTAATTGGACATGTCTTTAGCTGAGTAAGTCGGCTGAACAACAAAAACCTTTCTTAGGTGGCTCATACTTAAAAGAGATTGATACCTGAATGATGCACATCTGCAGGCGCTGGAGTAACGAGTAATTTTTTCTAAATGCGTATATTGGTAAACATAGCACTTTATCGAGAGGAGTGGATTATGAAGGAGAAGGTACGGGTAGGGAAAGTGTAGCTAGAGGTCGTTTGAACGCTCTGCGTCTTTTTTTCGTGTTGTATTGTATAACGTCTTCACAACCACACGCAACGTCAGCATTCGCAACGAGCCTACAAACAAAAGCGATAATTAATTAATGAATTGACCCCTGGGAAATTCCTGTTTTTCTGGCCATAACATGCGAACCACTTACGCTAGATGGCCAATCAAGGGCTCTAAAGATGCGGATTTTGACTTAGGTTATTAAAAAAATGGGTAAATTGCCACTTGAACTTTTTTCGCAGGCCCTGATGATGTCATCCAAAAACCCCTTGACCTTCCTCCAGCCCAGTCGTTACATCACACCAAAAAAAGTTCAAACCAGAAAGTGCCGGATTTTTGTAATTGAAGCTAAGTGACTTTCTGCTTCTTTAGACGGTTTGAACAGCTCTCCATCTCTATCGGTCGGCAAGTTATGACTAGACAAAATCCGAGCCACTATAGTGGTTTTGCGGTCTATGAAGGGTTAAGAAACTTCACTTATCAAAAGAAAAACCTCACAATTGTCCTAGATGGCAGTTGCTCTAGGTGGCTGTTATCTGAGCTGAGCTTCCATAGACGTGAACCAACAGTTGCCTGTTAGGCATGGGATTGAGAGTAGTGTTGTTGACCCAACTTTTTGTAGGAATAGGACAAAATTGCATAAAACTTTCTTGTAAGAAAACATACACTTATGAAAATTTGCAAGCTATTTGTGCACTCTAATATACAACAGTGTGGATCAGATGAATCGTGGAAAACAACAAGTTAATTTTCGCAGGTCGGCATTAGAATTGCTTAAAACAGTGGTTTTTATCAATGTTAATATGCCATACTGATACGGTAGTATCATGTTCAGGGCCGTCGCCCGGCCACCCCATTTGAAATCGGTGCCCCCCCATTTCACGTTTGGCCCCCCGGTTGCTACATACATCCAACACTGTATTTAAAAAATGTGGCCCACCTTCTGGTTTATGGCCCCCCTGCTGCTAAATCCTGGCGACGGGCCTGATCATGTTGATGCCATAGTCAACAATAAATTTAAATCGTGAAACAGAAAGGACTTGCTCGTACCCAGGATTGGCATGTCCGAATAAAATCCTGCGGTAAAGTTGGTCTTATACTTATTTCTGATCTTAGGTAACTCTAGAAGTGAAGTAGAGCTTTCGAGGAATCTGTCTGCCATGTTGTGCGTTCATAACTCTGCGAGGATTCTGACTGCACGTATCCACATCAGTCCCGTCGCCAAGGGGGGGCTTTGGTGGGCTTAGCCCCTCCAAACAAAGCTCCAAGCCCCCCCAAATTGAAACGTGAAACACTATAAATAAGTGGAGTTTTGGTTAATTTTATAATGTCAACCCCCCCGCACAAGCGAAAAGCTCCCCCGCAGAACTGCAAAGCCCCCTATTGAACACTTTCTGGCGACGGTTCTGATTCACATTACACTGAGAATTTGCCACAAGGACAAAGCAGCTAAATCTGCTCGCAAATTGTTTTACTAAGAAATTGATTTAGGTCACTCTAGTCGCGAAAACTAACAAGTTTTAATGAACTTGGCTGCACAGGTTGAGTAAAGTATCTGTTTTGCAAAAACTTCGTACAAACCAAGAAAGTGTGTTGTATGTACGTTAAGTTTACATGCAATCAATGTGTTGGTAAACTTTCAGAGTGCCAATGTCTAGCAAAGGATATTGATATTTTAGAACTAAGTGCTTGCAACTGTTCCATCTGCCACTTCAGCGTTTGAAGCTGATTGAAAAGATTGCAAAACACCGCGACGACAGAAATGACGCCAGATCCGACTAAAAATCAAGCTTTCGACGAAAAAAGCTCTACGACTAGTAGCAATACTGAGAACGGAGATCTTAAGGTTAAATCGCACAAGTCGTCCTTGAGCTCCAACTATTCTGTGGAAGTGGAGGACAATGCGGGGGAGTGCGGTTGGCTTGGTTTCAATCCTTCGTGCCTTCGTTGCTGCAACAACGCAAAAGGATTTCTTGTCATGTACTGCTTATTTGTGATCGTCCAAGGTAAGACATCAAGTCACCATTGTTTCACTTTTAGTCAGTGGGCCGCCTTTGCTAGCATTGACGTAAACCATACAGATGAGTTCGGCCAGTGGGTGGGCTGTGTCGTTTCCTGCTCTTTACGACGAAAGGTTTTATGCCATGTCTGCTGGTGCGGTACAATCGCGCCAGTGTGAGCACACGTTGCTATTGCGTATTTCCTCCGACAATTGAAAATCCACTGGCGAATCACATGTGCTGGAGTGGCTATGAAAATATGAGTTGTAAAAAAACTACTGACTTCAGTGCATAAAAATAATGCCATACATGTGGTTTTCGCAGCGCAGCCAACCTTGTGATGGAGGCTAGTGGGTTAATCCGGATTTGCCAAAAGAAGCGTATAGGCTATGTTAAATGCTAGAACTCCTTCAATATATCAGCTATATTTTTATTCCAGCAGTTACCAATAAAATTCTTTTCGTGATTAACATGACATTGAGATGTGTTATTCATTTTAAGTACATCTCAGGTTTTTACTTTATTGACTATTCTGACTGCTTTCTGCACGTTTTTCACGAGGAAAGAGGGCTTTTTAAATGCTTCACTTCTGTGATCCACATCCGTATAAGGTCTAGCCCAGGACTGGGGAAACTGCGACCTGGATGACGATTTACTGTGAGCCGCGTCAGAATTTTCGTTATTCAAATTTTGTTGGATTTGAGTATAAAAGTGCAAAGAAACATGTCGCAATTGCGTATTGAAGTAAAACAATACGTAGTTGGTTGTATTTTTCACCATATGAAAAAATTAGGAATTACGGGCGGCCCTCTGAAATTCATGCGGCTCCTGATAGCAAATAAACACCCCTGGTCTGGTCGACAAATAGCTGTAAAAAAGTAAGCAGATGCATTCAAATGCCAGTAAGTGTGAACAGCTAGATTATGAGCCAATTAACTAATAGCTTGATATGACTGAATCATTCCTAACGGTTTCAGGTGCCACTGTTTTCACCAAAGTTTGCAACAATTTGTGTTTCGAAAACTGTTATGTCCAATAATCAATTAATTCAAGAAGTGACCTTTGTCGGAGCGTCTCAGTGTTTTTGCTTTGGTACAATCAAAACATTGTTCAATCTCTTTCCCCAAATCTTATCCACTTTTGCGAAAAGTTGCAAACCTAAACAAATCTGTATACCTACTACAGGCGTGAGATACTGAAGGAGCTTACAAATACCTCTCTTGAATGGTCTGAAAGTGGCTAGGTAGAGGAAATTGCGTTGCTAACAATTTCGGTGGTAGTTCACGCACGAGCGGGGTCTCTGCCCAAGCTCTTTACGTGTTGCAATGAGATGTGATCAGACTTCTGTTATTCGTTGTAATCGCAAGGGTTACATGAATATTGAAGTATTGTGGTGGCAGAAATAGGAGTTGCGCGAATGGTATGCTTAACTCGCAAAAAAGCATTCAGCTTTTTTGGTTACATTTTGGTCAGTCGAAAGATAAGAGAGTTATCATGCTAACAAAACCAGGCAACCAGCTTGTGACACCAGGGGACGAAGAGTTTTCTGACAGGGACCCACACTTTTTACACTATGTACAACAGTTTTGAACTATGTCCAACACACTTTTCCAGAGCGAAAAATTTTCCAGGGAGGGCTTCGACCCCCTGCTTCCCCTTAGTTACGGGCCTGAACAAAACCCCATAAATCAAACATTACGGCTTCTTCAGTGTTGAGTCCGAACGTTTATTTCCAACGAAACCGGTTAAACTCTACAACTCAGGAAGAACGGTTGATTGTCTATTCAGCAAACATTTTTACAACAGCTTTCACCTCAATTAACCAAAATTTTTATGTTTTCGGATTTATGAAACTCACAAATACAGCAACCTTCTTTAGGTTGGCAAGATAGAAACCATTCTGGTAGAAAAATATGATCTGAGCTGTCAGGTTGAACGCTTTGGGCCCACCATGGTTAGCATCTTTTGAGACGAAGAGTGCGTGTCTTTTACGGTGGAGTGCAAACAATATTGTCAAGAGATAAGTCGTATTTTTTTCTGGATGAGTTACTAGGTGTACATTTCCGCTCATGCGACTAACTGAGGAAGCGGCGCTGTCGTAACTTTCCAAGATGACAGTGATAGATTCTATCTCTGCCCTACTTGTCCCCGGAGTCCTTAGGTTTCATTGGAAAAGCATTTATAAAACATTGCTCAAGTTTATAAAGCAAGAAGAAATTTTGTTTTGCTGGTATTTACCAATGTTCTCCCTCCTTTAATGCGTATTTGTGGAAAGAACAACGCACACGTGCGTCAATTTCAAAAAATCTTTTGTGAGGCGTGAGAAAAGCAGCACAGTGAAAAAGTAATGCCAAATTAGCTTTTTGCGTTTCGATCCAAACATGGTATTTATAGACAGCAGTTGAATTGTTTACTACAAACACACCCTCGCAGGGTTTGCAACGCCAGTGGAAAAATTACTATGGAAACGTTTTAAGCAATAATGTGTTCAAAATATAGTTGTTTGAAACGCACTAGCTATGCGCTTGGCTTGAGAAATCAACAAACGTACATTAGCAAGGCCAGACTGTCGGCCGGTTTCGGATTAATTATAAGATCTCTCCTAAAAATCTTTGGGCAACATGTTTATATTTCATCCATAGTTTACCGAATCCCAGCAAAGGATGGCTAGGAAATTTTGTTACGAATATCAACGGCAAAGAGCATCAACCCTGTTCTACTTACATCCTCAACAATTGCAACGTAATATTTTAGAACGTCCTGCGACTTTGAACGCATAAAAGAAGACTCATTTGCAACTTGAATTAAACCAAGTGGCTATGAGAAAATCAACAGTTGGTGCAGATGGCGTTCTTCAAGCAGAGCTTGTTTTAAGCATATTTTGTCTGACGGCACAAAAGAAAAGCATGGACTGAGGAGCAATATCTCCATGTGCAATATCAAGAAATGCATAAGCGAAATTGCTAATACCACTTGAAATCATCTAATCACTGCTGCGGACTGTGAAGCGAGTGCTCCGTGCATTGCACAAATATTTGCTTGCGCGACAACACAAACCAGCGCGGTTGGTGGTTTTATTGATGAAAAAGTCATAAATCACTTGCAGTACGGCCGTGACCAGCCAGTGCAATGCTTAATGTTTAACGTAACTGAGTTGGTACATCGCGGTAACGCACAGAATATCACAAGTTCCATGTGTTTTTGTACAGTGCCGGTATGTGCTTTGGAAACATTCAGGGCACCGGTAAGAAATGCATTTAATCTGGTTTGCAGTTTTCTTGAATTTTCCCAATTGCTAAAACAAAGCAGTTATATTTTGGAATGAAAAGTTTGAAATTTAGTGAGAACCGAGTCCTTTGTCATACTCCTAAGCCACACAGTTTTACAACGTCGTTTGGTAAGAATATCCTTATTAATTCAAGTTGTAAATGAGTCTTCTTTTATGCGGTCAAAGTCGCAGGACGTTCTAAAATGTTGACTTGTAGTACAAAGCCAATATTGACTTTTAGCTACCCGGAATGCGACTATAAAAGCATACGGCCTAAAAAGAAACGCAATGCTATTTTAAAACAGCCACGTTGAATGGAGTGGTTCCAGGTGTACGAAAACAAAGCTCAAGTTGCAGCCGGTTACTGCAATTTGACCATCTGGCTCACCCACGCAAGCTCATTTTGAGCTGTTTTGCGTTAATTGGCGTTGCAAAATTTACTTGAGTTTTCCGGGGTCGGCAACCTACGGCCTACCTAGTGTTACAGTCTGGCCTAAAGCACTTCCATCCCCAGTTATTTATTATTGCATCCGGCCTGATTGTACTTTGCTACTGGGCCCAGAGCAAGACCAATGCCTCCTTTGCCATTCTGCTATTCCTTTTGCGTTTGTTCTGTTACTCGTGCAGTTCTGTGTTTATACAATCAGGAGATTTTATTTCTTTCCCAACCTTACATGTTTCTTTTCGTCGCAATGACTCGGTTTGTATATATTAGAACGACCCAGAAAGATATTTGCGGATTTTGGGCGCGGACTGTCACAGGTAGGTTTGTGTTGCGCAGTCATTAGTGGTGCTGGTGTTTTGCCACCTTCCACTGTGGGGTGCCTGGATTCTAAACATTCTGGAACGAACCGCTGAGTGCGAGGGTAAGTCTGTCCAGTCGCTGATGACTGGTGCTAGGGTTTATTTGGATGGACTTAAGCGTACGCGGTTGTAAATTCTGCCGTCAAGTTGATATTGTTGATCTCATGCTTTGCTGCGATTTAGATATGTTTCTGCTTGCTGGCAGAAAACCGTCCCACGCAACGTGAGTCTGCCTGCTTCATTATCGTTGGTTCGCAAGAATTGTGCGTTCCGTAGAATTATTCAACAACACACCGTGAGCGTATAGTTTTGGAGTTAGAGCTTCACGGTGTTCGGATCTGAATGTGCAGTAGGTAAGCTACAGCGCATTTGTATCTCACACAGGGCTTGTGACATGTGTCTGACTCGTATGTACGTTGCAAATGAAGTTAACTAATATGTGTGCAAGTGTTCAGCCAAGCGTTACGAGTAGTGGAGTAACAGCGTTTCTGGGTTGAACGTTATTCCGTGCGCTTGTCTCGAACGTTCTGTCAAAACAGGGGTCGGCAATCTACGACCAACGAGTCGGATCCGGCCCGCCACGCGAAATCGCCCGGCCCGCAGCCCCTTTACAACTTGTAGTATGCTAACTATATGTCGCGCTAAGTGGTATTATATTTTGTGAATATGCCCTCCTTGCAACTGCTTGTATTGCATACGTATGAGCAACTACTTATGAGAAACCGCACTGTGCTATAAATGTAATGTATGTCGTATTTTGGGCTTTCGTTATTACCTCCTTAAAATCAGGAGGTAATGGAGGTAATCCGATTAAAATTCCATAAATTCCCAAGTTTTAACAATACTATAAACAAAAAAGGGAATTGTTGGTGGAAAACTAGTACGGCCCGCCATACTTTGCAGAATTTGTTTTTGGCCCGTGACTAGGAAAAGGTTGCCTTAAAACATACTCTGTACCAGTTTCTTTTGTTGACTGCGTTGCGCAGTTAGCAGCCTATACCTATTGTGCATGTCTTCAATGAACTTCGTGTCTAAGACTCATACAATAAACCAAAACAACCCGTCTTTGGAAACCTTGTTTCTTCTGGCCTACGGTGTGCCTTCTTGACTCCCTGAAGTGGCCTAGCAATCCGAAAAGGTTGCCGACCCCTGTTCCACCTTTCCAATACCAAGTTTACAACGCGACGTATATATGACATCATATGACATTAGAGCAATCGCAAGTTCCAATCTTGCGATGAATTGTTTCCAAAGGAGGTTTTAGCACTCTGCGACATTTTGTGTAAACTTTTTAAGGGTTCTCTTGCTAAAAACTAGTTTTGGTCGTGATCTGTCCACGTAATCACGCAACTCAATTTGAATTTTTTTTCAGGTAGTGATCGCTATATATTTTGATTTTATTTTTGCGATACACTTAGCTGGTACGGCATGGAACGCACCTATTGTCTCAAAATAAAGTTATAAAATAGCTACGTTTGGATCACTAATTTCTTCATGACATGCAGATCCACTCATTACTACATGTCTTGCGATATAATGAACAAAACTAAGTAGTCCATGGGAATGGTTTCCTCGATATGGTAATTTTGGGCATTCCACACTTTTCACAATGCTGTCGATGCAAGTCCAATGCTCTCTTTGATACTCGCAACAGATGTGTGCATTTTAAACGACGATCGTATTTTGCATTCATGGTGGGATGGCACCAATGTGTGACCAACCAGAACAACCACCGGCAGACAGTCCAATGGGTATTTTAAAAATATTTGCAAGATAAGCAATAAACACTATATTTAGCAGAGAATAAATTTTATCTAACTTCTTTCATGTTATTCCGTGTGGCTGATTTTTGTAAAGAAGTAATTATTATCAAACTTTATTCAGGAAGTAATTTTCGGATAATTGAAGGTGTGTTTAATAACCTGTGGGACCATTAGAATAACTTCTTTCCTGTATACATGACAAAGCACAGCAGACCATTTGCCTCCGTCCTTCGTAACTGAACCATCATAATTGCTTGATATATATATATATGTTGCTATTCTTGTGAATCTTATCATTTGTTAATCTTATAGTTTATAATTCTCTTCACAGCTTATTTTTTCATTTCCTTGATGAAACAGATTAATCACATTTTAAGCCAACAAACACCAGATTAAGCAAGCAATGTTTCAACTGCTTGTTTATATAAGGTTTCTAAAAAGAGTAACAAACCAGCACCACTATAAGAAACTAGTACAGCGTAATAAGATGTCCTTAGCATGGGTGCTGCCCTCCGAAAAGGGTGTGTGCCGCCACAGCTCCTCTTCATAGTCTATATATATTGGATCGACAGTAACAGCCGCGAGGCAACGAGGGTGTCCACTGTTCGAAGCTGCAAGATAAACCGTTTGCTTTTTGCGGATGATTTGGCCCTGTTTGCATTTTCTGAATAGGGTGTTCAACATGCACTTGATCGGCATTCGGCTGCGTGCGAACAAGCGGTAATGAAAATCAGCACTGAAAAGATCGGACTATCGTGTCTCTCTAGAAACGGCAGTGTATGTTGGAAGTAAGCGGCAATACACTGCAGCAGATGGAGAAGTTGAAGTACCTTAGGGTGGGATTGACGAGTGACGGAAGATAAGATGGAACAACGAGTTTGATACACGGGGTAATAAAGCAAACGCAGTTCTACGTGAGCTTTATCGCTATGTGGTCACAAAACGGCAGCATTCAAATACCGCAAATCTGTCAGATTTTAAATAGGTCTTTGTTCCGATCCTCACCTGTAGTCATGGATCTTGGATAATGACTGAAAGTATGCTTTCTCAAGTACACTCGGCAGAAATTGGATTTTTGCGAGGTGTTCATGGCATGAAATTTCGCAACGAAGTGCACAGCTGTGAAATTCGTGAAGACTTTATTGTCAAGCCACTTTTCCTCCGAATCGAGAGATCCCAGTCACATTGGTTCGGTCATGTGTCTGGAATATCCTTTAAAGAGGGGCGAGGCAAGTTCTGCTGGGTGCACCTACTGGAGAGCGCTCATAGTTCATCCAAGGAGCAGGTAGCGTGACTACATCTCCGACCTTGCTTGGTACCGTCTTGGTGTTGAGCTAATAGGACCACCTGAGGTTGCTGCTGAGCGTGAGATGTTTCTAGTCCTTCTAGGGCTGCTGCCTCGCTACCATCATGAGAGGAAAAGTGGGTATGAAAAATGAACGAATGATTAGCAATTAAAGAAGATTGTTATTTGTCAAGCACTTACAGCTTAAAGGACCGCTCAGTACTAAAATGTTTGGCTTTTGAGGCAGTTTCGACCATAACTCGCCGATCGATCGCGCTAGAGAGTCAATGAAGGCGTCATAAAGTGCGGATCTTCCTGTCCGTTCTGATAAACAAAAAACAGGTAAAGTTGAAATTGAAATTTTGCCACGAGTCACAATAACTTCACAAGGACGTCATGGTGATGTCACACCGCCCCAGAAAAAGTTGAGAATGCAAAGCTACCTGTTTTCTTGTTAATTAGGAAGTAACGAGGACTAAAGTTCGTCTCTTGGCTCACAAGGTCTGTAGATTTCACTACAGTACAAGGCTGCGTCCCACAATATTTTGTTTAAGCACGTTTCATTTGCACGTTCGAATAAATCAGAAAAGTGCATTAAAACTTACTTGTTGTTGGTTTGCTTGCTGTGGATCTGAATCAAGCGTCAGAAAGACATAAGCTGTAAAAAACAGCATTTTCGTAATGGTCACTGTCAGGCGTGCAACCAGGGGGGAGGCATTTACAACCCCCGAAAATTTCAAAACATTGTATAGCAATGTTGACATTTGCGGAAACTTTCAAAGAATAAAGATGAATTTTGGTATTTCAATCATTTAGAAAAGTCTTATTTGAATTTTTCTTTGTCCTACTAGTCAATTATTCCCTTACAAGATTTATCTTGAGACATCAGGCCATCTGATCGAAAATTTCGCAAATGATTGGTATTTAACCACAAATATGCTGGAATTGTCAAAACTTGGGAGATAGTTTAGAATGTTGGTATTTCTAAGGCATTTTTTATCCTTTTGTTCGTGTATTTCTGATTTCAGAAATGCAGTGTTTGTGTTCGCTTTGATTTTATTTCTTGCTTATCTTCTGAGGAGAGGAGTTTGCATCGACTGTCGAAACGCCAACAATAAATACTGTATTGTTATCACACCAATGGAGCAAAGTATGTAGCCAGTACTATGCCTGGTGACAGAAACAGGACACTAAGTTCACATTGTGTTAGCTTTATGTTTGCCTGGGGTTACTGTAAGTAGGCTAATATTTAAGAATTTTTGCATTTTATGTTCAGTGCTTAACCGTTGCTGGGGTTTCACAGCCAAGCTCTAAAGTTGAAAGGGCAATTCAAAGTTCACAAAGGCCTCAAAGTTATTAGGTGTTGTTAAGGTAGTCCTGCTTACGACGCCTCAAGAACGGCGTCCCACAGGGATCTGTCCTGGCGCCCCTTCTCTTCAACATCTATATCTCTGACCTACCAACCACCGTCTCCAGAAAGTAAGCACGATCTATCAATCATGCATGCTGATGGATATTGGCAGGCAGCGGAAGGAGTGCTGACCAAGGACATGACATCTACAGGTGAATAGCTCCAGACTTGGAAGCTAAAGCTCAGCACTACAAAGACGACCCAAGTACCTTAGAGTAACGTTGGACAGGTCGCTCACGTATCGCCGACACCCTGAGTCACTTTGCAAGAAGCTGACATCACGCGTCTCGCTCCTGAGGCGGCTTGCTGGCTCCGGTTGGGGTGCTGGAGAAACAATTCTGCGAATAGCCACCCTAGTCTTGTTGCACTCAACCGCAGAGTGCTGCGCGCCTGTTTGGTACCTCAGCACTCATACCCGCCTCATCGACCCCGCCATCAACGACGCCTTGCGAATTGTGACTGGATGCCTGCGTCCTACACCAGCGGACAACCTTCTAACCCTCGCAGGCATCCAATCTGCTGAGCTTCGTCGCAATGGAGCCACACTGTCTCTAGCACGCTGTGCTCTGGAGCCTGGACATCTGCTCCACTTAGCGCTCACCCGTCCATCGAGTGCACACACACGGCGCCTCAAATCGAGACACCCATTTGTACCCGCCGCACAACATCTCATCAGTTCATCTGACAACAACAACATACGTGCAGCGCAATGGGCGGATCACTGAGTGGACGTACAGCCCCACAAGACTCCGCATTTTCATCACCGACACCGGCACCCACCCACCCTGGAATGTCCCTCACAAGAAGAGCCTGGGTACGGCTTAACCGCCTCCGCACCGGTGTTGGGCGTTTCCTCTTCTGCTTGTAAAAATGGGGTATGGCCTCCTCTGCGACCTGTGAGTGTGGCGCAGAAGAACAAACCGTCGCCCATGTTGTCCTCCACTCCATCGACCTCCGCATGGACTGCATGGCCTGACGGTGCTGGACGATGAGACAGTTGAATAGCTGCTCAACACCTGTCCCGAGATCTAGTGCAGCCAAGCAGTGGTTTCAACAACTCGCTCAAAAGAAGGAGATGGTAGTCCTGGAAAAAGTAACGAGGCCACCTACATCTGGTGTCGAGTCTGGCTTGCATTCCTGCCTGCATTCCTTTCCTCAGGTCGCATTCCTACCTGCATTCCTTTCAAGAGTGTTTCAGTTGGCAAACAAAGTCTCATACCTACGATTGAAAAAATAGCATCAGCGATCAGTGGCGTACGCAGAAAATATTCATGGGGGGTCATTCAGTGGCATGTGGTGGTTATTTGTATTTGGTATGGGATGTTTGTGACGTCACAATTTGACGTCATATTCATGTTTCCAAGCCAACGATTTGGCGAAGTTTGTTGACACGTTATGCATATTCTTCCACACGCACTCTCCTTATTTTATGTGCCATTGCACTGAATATAAACTATCAGCGCTCCAAGTTAGTATATCGGAGGAAAACAAACTCAACGCTTCGACACAGCAGTTCATGACTGCAAAAATATCAGGCTGCGGGTTAAAACAGGGTAGTAAAACACACTCATCACTATGCCAGAGCATTTGCAACTACAATTTTTGCGTTAAGTCGACAATTAACAAGCAAAAAGTATGTGGAAACAATTAATCTCCTTTTCGCCGGTAATAAAGTTTTTGTAACATATCAAACTAAAGGGGGTTAACCCCAACCCCCCCTTGCGTACGCCCTTGGCAGACAATATAAAGACAATTGTTTCGGATAAAGTGAACTATCGCGGAACACAATCTTAAACATGCGTAGTGGACGAAAGGTCTACAAAATGTGGTAAGATGGTTGTTGGACGCAGTCGGTAACCCAGATTCCCGCCAAAACGTAATTATTACTTTTTTGGCCCATTTGCAACGTTCCTTGAAATTTGCATGCAAATTTATTCCGTGGTATTTTCATGAAGTCGACAAATTTATGCAAAAGGAATTAATCTCCTTTGGGAAAGTAATAAAGTTTTTATAAAATATCAAGCTCAAAGGGGGGTAACCCAAAACCTCCCCCTTGCGTACGCCTTTGTCAGCGATTAAATATATCCTAACATTCATACCAGTCTCTTGCGTCTGACAACTTCACCAATTGCAATATCGTCTGCATAAATTATCTCTCAGCAAATATATTCAACTGACGTTTCAGTTTTGTGGATAATGGATTTGATAAATTTCCTAAAACAAGACGAAATATTAGGCAGGTTTACTAGTAGCCTATACATCTGCCACACTAAAGCCATGACTGCACTGGCTGAGTATGGAACCAGGTGTTTGTATTAGGATACTACTTTTTACTCTCTCCAAATAGTTCGGTCTGCATCTTGATTAAAACTGAAATCATCTAATTTTCGGAATTGTTGCGAAGATAACTTTATCTGTGACCGTTTGCGAAAAAGTTGTGCCACGGTTGAATAAACACGATGACGTCATCGAATGAAATTTCATGAAAATTACTCCCCCTGAAATGAAGTCTGGTTGTGCCTCTGGTCACTGTCATAATCAAACGTGATTTAAGGTTTGATACCAAAAAATAAATTATCGTGCAACTGCAGCACCCAATATATTTTTTCATGTATTTGGTTACAAACACAACCGATGCCTACAGTATATAACTCTTAAAATAAAAACACAAACAAATTTTATGATCATTCATTGCCCAGAGAGTTAATCGAAGTTATATTATTTATGTATAGTAGCGCCTTAACGAGACTATGCCTCAAGGTAAAATTTTTGCAAAGTCGTTTTTATGGTAAACTGATATAAAGCTTAATGCTTAAGTACTGTACAAAACTGAGCCCGGTTTTGCAGATTGACTTTGGTAAAGGATTCAAACATTCTATTTAAAGAGGTATTACTGTGAAAAAATGCATTTCCGACATTTTATGAAACCCTTGAAATATTGACCTTGAGTGACTTACAAAATTTCGTCTTAAAAGTAATAAGCTATTGTTCGAACTGCTTTCAAAATTTTCGTGATACGAAAAACTTACATAACATAGGTTGACACGATATTTATATACTTTGCTGGAGGCTTTGGATTGATAAACATGGCTTCGCCTATGAACTCTTGGAACTTAAAAAATGCAGTCTTTATGTATTCAATTTCCAGCAAACCAGATGCATACAGTTGAACACATATTGACAACAAAAGCAAAACAATTAAGCCTGGATAAGTAACCCTAAATTTTCGTCACCCGAAAACCAACCTGGGGTGGATGTTACCACTTCCTTAAAAAAGAAAAAAACAATACTTTTTTTCAATTTAGGATGATGACAAAAACTACACTGAAAATGTAGCTCTTATTCCGTTGTTTGTGCACTAATAAAGTCACTTTATACTTTAATTGATGCTGTTACTGATTAAAAGAAAAATACTAAAAAATACCGAATTTTTTATAAAAGATTAAATTAAAAAATTTTATTAAACAAACATAACAGACTTGAAGAACTTTTACTGCTTCATGCTGGTACCGAGGTGTCTGAAGCATGCCCTGAGTGAATTATAGCCCT
>JGI24159J19872_10006058_pt1 | contig 15706 bp, 12 predicted proteins | sample Ectturendosymbi4_FD_19872 | JGI IMG/M metagenome (IMG submission 19872) | reverse complement strand
GAAATGATTTACAAACTTTGTCAATCATTAGAATAAGTATAACATCTTATCAATATACGAACAAAGTACACATACAATTTACCGAGCTTCCTGTTTTCGTGCTTTTCCAATGTTTATACACTTTGTCCAGGTTTATTGCTGTAACGTGATGGGAACCTGATTTCTTAATGATATTTTACATTTAATCCACGTACTCGTCAATTCATGGTGTCGATGGTTTCAAATTGCACGTCAGTTCGTGTACTGTGTGTGATAGACTGAGAGTCTCTCACGCTTAATACCGTTGCTGGTCCGCTCCCGCTTTGCAATTAAAAATCCCCTTAAAGTTGATGCCGTCTTCGATTTGGTTTAAAGAAGGCAATACGATGGAGTCTGCTTGACTCGCGTCCGAAATTGTTTTGAAAATCTTCCGGAACCGTGATCGTGCAAACAGTGAGACTGAGTTCAAGTTCCGACCAGTAGCTTGATTAATTGTCTCGTATGTGTTCAGCTGTGTTGATAGCGATATTGGTTTTCTGTCTCTTCCCTGGTGACCCCAAGGAAAGACTTAGTACGCAATGTCTCACTATGACTGACGTACTTCTCAAGGTGTTTATTGTTTACTTACAAATAACGGTGTTTGTTTTAATTTTAAATGCTTTGTGCCATGCCAGCGGTATAGCTCTTGACCCGATATCCACTATTGTGAAGTGGCGCCAAAATGAGCGGCGTCTTGCTGGGATTCAGAATGGGAACTCAAGCATGAAGATGTTCAGGGTGTGCCTAAAGTACCAGGAAAGAACCAAAGAAAATGCTCGCCTGCCGTTTTGGTTGCCCAAGATTAATGCTTGGAAGTCATGGCTTACTCTTACTACGCTTGCAGGTTGCTCTGAGTAATAGCAACCACAAATGCAGTTGCTGCGGTGACTTACAATAATGAATTACATGTCACATTTTTTTTAAAGTTTCAAAATTATTTTAGTTGCAAAAAAGAAGCATACAACCAAAGTAACACAATTGGACAAATGGCGAATTTAAAGTAAACCACCCAAGCATCCCTTCGCTAGCATCTGTATCTATATACTATGGCCAGTCTTCGTCAAATAATTTGCGGCAAACATCGAAAAGTCTGCTATGCTGTTTTTTTTAATGCCGCCCTTACGTTTCAAAAGCGGAAAGTTAAGAAAATTGAGTCGCATCCGTTTACAAAGCAAACGTTTGCTTCTGAGTTTTTTGCGCACAAAGATTTAACTGTTTATTTTGGCGCTGTGCAACGGTCAAGTTTCATAGCGCCAGTCCATATTTGCATGACTGACACGCGCAATTGCAGAAACCGTAGAGACAGTAATCTAACGCAACGGATAACAACACACGTATGAGATCATCCCCACAATTCTTCTGTACACCGTGCGCCAGGAAAGAAGGCTACAGTTCCATTTGCAAGGTCTTGGTACGACCCGGTCTGGAGACAAACTCCAGATTTACCAGAACCGCAGCGGAGGCACTAACCACCAGGCCACGCGATGGTCCTTTTTGAGCATAGAGGCAACTTTTCCAATGGCGCAGCTTTTAATACTTGTGGTTGTGGCACAAACTGATCAAACACATTGTCCATCCTGTCCAGTTAAAAGAAGTGATAGCGCAGTACATAGTCTCTCCTTTTCAGGTTTAGTGATTGCCATTTGCCATATACCTGCGCTTGCAGCAGACTCAAGGCAACACCTCTCCTACACAAAAGCGCCCGCAGTAACGCCTTCCCGTTGTACCCTCTGATATCGCAAAAATTGCTGTGCAGATGGTGCAACCGGTCTGTTCAACTGCATAATTTGGGCAATTATACCATGATGCGCAAAACCAATCAAAACCATCGCACATCTGTCGTCGCGAGCATGATCAAGAACCCCGTTCGGGCTTTAGGCAAAGGGGCCCGTTCGAAAAATTCGCGACAGTCTCCCCCAGCATCAGTTATCCACAAGTGGAAGCGCCAAGTTGCGCCCGATACGCATCTGGGCAGGCGACTGGGGACAGTGCAGAGTGCTTCTACTCTGAAAATCACGCGTAAACGGCAATCTTGCATAAGCTAGTGATGAGAAACTGGAACATCACTTCACTCAAGGGAAAGAAGTATGAACCGTCGTGGCTCTAACACTGTTGATCTGGACGATCGGTGTAAACTTTTCTACTCCGGCGTGAGTCAGTAACATTTGCCCAGGGTGGGGGGGTCGTTGGCAACCGCAGTTGGCAAGCTGCGTTGATGAATGGATCCTACTAGGAGGAAGAGTGTGCATATTGAAGTTGAAGTTGCCATAACGCTCCCTGTGTCTAATACAGGTATACTCCCCAAACTCAAGTGCACAATACCCAGATGCTGTTGGTCTCCGACAAAGGTGTGTGCTTCCACTGCTGGAAGCTGCGGATCAGCCGTTTGCTTTTTGCGGACAATTTGGTACTGCTTGCATCCTCTGAATAGGTTCTTCAGCATGCACTTAATCGGTTTTATGCTGCATGCGACAAACGGGAATGAAAATTAGCACTAAAAAGACCGAGGTGTTATGTCCCTCCAGAAAACCAACCCAGCAGTACACGCTGTAAGAAAGAGGGGAGATATTATAGCAGGTAGAAAAGTTCAAGTACCTTGGGGTGGTATTAACGAATGACGGAAGGCGGAACAGGTAGACTAATACACGGATTGGTAAAGCAAATACAGTTCTGTGTGAGCTTTATCGTTCCGTGGTTACAAAACGAGAGCTTTTAAACACCGCAAAGCTGTCAGTTTTTTAGTTGGTCTTTATATTCCGATCTTCCCTTATTGTCATAAATCTTGGATAATGACGAAGACCATTTTTTATGACCTAAAAGGCTTGATAATACTACTTTATTTTTCAGAAAATATGACTTTATATGACCAAACAAAAGTCATTGTGCTAGAACATAATCTACTGCACAGAGAAGCATTATCAGCAAAAATAGACGTAAGAGGTGGAAGCCTATGATTTGGTGGAACCACACTCAGGGGTGTAACGAGGTTAGATGATGCCCGGGGCAAGAAGCAAGTTTGGCGCCCCCATTTTCGAAACTGAGGTCTTTCGGAAGCAAATGTACTGTGTTAAAGAAAGTACGTGCGACATTGTTGGGACTTTTCGGCGTCCTCCGCAGCCTTTCGGCGCCCCAGCAGTGATTTGGTGCCCTCATAGTGACTTGGCGCTTGGGGAATTGTGCCCTTTTGCCCCTCTCGTTACGCCCCTGGGCCAGGGGCCCTGGCCCCACTAGAATATACAGCCAAAAACATGCAAAACATATAGGTTGGACATTGGTTTATTCTTTTAGGCAGCAAGAACATGGACATTAGTTTATTCTTTTTGGCAGCAAGAACATGCATTTTAGGCAGTGCATTACATTTCATCTAAATAACTTGATTCACCTGCGTCTTTGCCAACATTCGCAAGGTGCCCAAATGGGTTGAGTGCGCAGGATGTAGCTTAGACCTAGCGATATAGAAGTTTCACCTGGTATTTTGAGGTTGATTTAAAATGGTTTCCTTAACGAATTTGGTTGAAAAAATGCAAAATACGACTTTATGACCTAATAAGGAAAATATGTCTTTTTATGACTTTATCACTTTTGGTACAGACTTCATAGGGGTGCGATTTTTGTTTTAAAGTTCGCTGCATAGCTTCCTGAAGCACAGAAAGAAATGTAATTTTTATGACTTTAAATGGCCCTAGTAATGACTAAAAGACTGCTATCTCAAGCTTAGGCGGCAGAGATGGGATTTTTGCGAAGACTTTACGGCGAGAAATTTCGCGATAAAGTATGGAGCTGCGAAATTCGTAAAACCTTGAATGTAGAGACACGTCTCCTCCGAATAGAGACATCCCAGCTAAGATGGTTCGGCCACGTGACCAGAATGCCCCAGGAAAGGTTGGCGAAGTAAGTCTGTTGGCTGCACTTTACGGGAAAGCGGCTCAGAGGTCGACCAGGGACTGGTGGCGTGATTACATTTCCGACCTTGCTTGTTCCCGTCTTGGCGTGGACCCAGAAGAACTGTCAAAAATTGCTGAAAACCGCGAGGTATTTCGAGTCCTCTGCGCTTGCCACAGGCATGTTCTGATATGCTTGGATGCGGATGATGCTCTTGGATTGGGAATGTTTCCACTTCCATGCATTCGCCATCCAATTACCTTTGTTGGTAAACACAGCAAAAATATGTTCTGGTCCCACGTGAGGCAAATCGAATTTCCACGACTGATTTTTAGACACTGCAAATTGCGAGAACCAATAAAATTGTCCCTCTACCCTGACCGTACGAAAGCGGGAATGTAATTCTGTTGTAAAGAAATTGTGTACATCGTTAAGCATTCTGAAACATTTTAGCAGGTTTTTTCTACTTTGCATCGATCAGGATATATCACCAGATCCAACATCTGCACACCATAGTTGCTTTACTTGGGAAACAAGCAAAGTTTTCAGGGATGTAACGGAGGTAATGATAATAATGTTACGCAACAAAACGCAATTTATTTATAACGAAATGATAACATAAATCGCGTTACCACTAGGTTTTAACAGCTTCGTCCTTTTTATCGAAATCTAAAAAAGTACGTCTGGACGGCTAGCCTGCTTCAATTTTTTTATCCTCAAACGCGAGTTATAATGCAAAGATGTGCGTGTCAAAAAGAAGGTTGCCGTTAAGCGTAAATATAATGATAATAATGACGTTTGGTGAACCTCTATGACCTTATATGAACATTCGAGGTTGATGCAAAGTTGTTTTTTGCTTTCACATTTTGAATGCTGCAGAGATGCCACGCTTTGCATGATGGTGGGTTGCAAAGAATGGATGCCTTTGCTAAGATCACTTATTAGTAATTAGGTTATGTCGGTGTTTTGGTATTATTTCTTTGAACATGCTGAAATGTGAGCATAAAATCTGAGAGGAGGAGATCGACTAGATAACACGTTTCCACGAACTGCACACTCTAGCAAGCATGCATGTTCGGTAGTTTCATACACCTGGTTACGACAGAATAATCACTGAGAACGTTACGTACGAGTTCACTTGCGCGTCCGTATCGACGGCCTTTCTGTCACCTACCAGTCACCAGAAGACTTTCGCCATTACACCAGGTTGTAGTACACAAAATTATACAATCTTGTGTGACACCGTTTTATTCCTTCTGAAATTCCATAGAAGCCATAGAGGAAATGAACTCTCTCTGCCTCAACTGTCTCGCAACGATCATGAGACCTCTTCTGACAAAACTTAAATCGACTTTCGAATACCTGTCTCACTCTCGGCGGCGCTTGCAAATCTTGACTGAAACCTCCTGACGATTGACACTGAAGTTGAACGCGAAGCTTCACAACGATGGTACTTACAAATTACAATGATGCATTGTAAATACTGGCCAAAAAAACGTGTTTCCCCTTTTTGCGATGATTCAGAGTCAGTGCTCTGGGAACTCAGAAGTAAATCAATTTCCCGTCAAATTTTCTTAGGTCTTCAATCTCTTTCGAGCTGACTGGTTGCCTTTCGCCTTTTCCCCTGGCCAAACTTAAATCATATAAATAAAAAACCACAAAAACCTGTTTAATATCGACATGGCTGGTAATTGCCGGTTGCTGTCCTAAGAAGTATATGGCTCTAAGCTACGGCGGCAAATATTCCCACTATCTCTTGTACAATGGTGGGAGCGGTTGTCACGTGAGGCAAAAGCGTGTCTGTTAACGAATTACGATATCCTCTGCATGGCGTCATAATCGAACGCTTTTCTGAATCGTGCCACGTTTAACTTATTAAAGAGGTGAAATCCTCCCACCGAACGTGTGAAATGAACGGTTTTCTTTGATGTACACGGTCATGAAATTAATCTCGTCATTGCAAATGAAAAGTTTTGAATGCTTATTCCTAGAACAATTGTTTGATGATGGAAAAGACAAGGGGTGTTAAAACGCTGTCTGTTTTTGCGACGATGTAATTTCAGAGTGCATTGAGAAATCTCCAGCCGCGTAGAATTACGTCGTATGGCTAAACGATGACGCAAGGAAGTCAGCACCACTACACAGAAGAAAGTTTCAGCTGTCGCAGTTGTAGCTTGCTGAGAAGGCCGCGACTTTGACAAGCGCTTCACCAAAGTTTCTACATGAAGAAGATTTTAGGAATGAGGATGCGTACAGTGTTACGTGAAATCGATTTCCTATTTTTTCGCTTTGGGTGAAACACCCGCGTGGCCTGGTGCGGTGATGCAAATCACAGACACTTTGCACGACCCTGAAGATGAAGATCACGAGAAGTTCGTTTAATGGCTGCGTGAAAAACACTCAAAAATGCGAATAAAAACAACTTGGCTTCAACCATATGGTTTTACTCTGACCCAGACGCGTATAAACCCGGCATAGATAAGCACATAATACGAACAACCAGCTGCGGTTCCAGACTTGACATTTAAAGGGGCAATCAAAAATGTGGGCGCCAAAATACGTTACCAAATTTGAATCTTTTTATAACCCTGTGGTAGTTACACAAGCACTTACTCAATCTCCAGACGAAACTATTTCATGATATATGTGGGCAATCCACTAGTAGGTGGAGCTTAATACTTCCTGCAATTTCTCAATAGTGAGGAAAGTGAAGAACAAAAACCGTTATCCACAAGTCAGCCCTGTCTTTCGTGGTATTTTGGTCTGTTGTCGAATCTTTGCGGTTTGATAAACTCTTTCAAGTTAAAAAAAGAGACGTGACTTCAGGGGGCACCGCGGTTGTTTGGAGGTACAAAGGCATGAAATTCCCTTCACTACATATGCGGTAGGTCATGTTTTACAAAAGGGTTCGTTGTTTACATTCACACTCCCTCAACATAAAATTTTTGAAATTAATTGATTGTTGTTAAAGTAACCGAATACCACACATACGTAGCCCTTTTCTGAATGTTCAAATAAAAATCAGTTTCAAAAGTTGTTAATTCTGTGCAAAATTTTAATTGAAATAATCTCTGTCAAGGAGAAATATTGACTGTTCTTCTCCAAACTAAACAACTCTCTTCTTTTCTTACCTCACGTGACCACGTAACCTGCAACACATAAAAACCTGGACAACCTGGCATCCTAAAAACTTCCAACTAAAGCTTAATCCTCAGTTTTTATTGACAGGATGTTAGTTCTCACTTGGATTATAATTGTTCTTTCTGTTGCAATGGTCGTGTTGAAGACCAGTGCTATTTGACGATTATCGCTTAGACTCAGGTATCCCCATTCGCTTGAATCGGGAATCAAACAAGGTCATTCTCATAATTGAAGGCTTATCGCAGCGCGTGCAAGGTTGAAACTGGAAGCTGACCCAGTACCGGCAGATCAGCATACATTTACCGGCATCAGTTCATGTAACGCAATGTGATGCCACTTCTGTAGAATGCTTGTCGTCCAAAATGATGTAAAGTCATTCCTGAATGTTTACGCAAACTGATTACGCAAACTGAACGTAACAAAAACTGCTAGAAATCAGCAGAGTTGTTTGTAGAGTAGACACTAAAATCAAGCACTGACCGCACGAAAAACACCAAAACTTATGTCATTTATCATGATTATGTAACGCACAAGCGAGTTCAATTTGCTGAGAATATTTTTTCCTAGTTTTTCAGTAATTGTTGTAAATGTTTGACAATGACTTTACACTTGTATATCAGCTCCCTTACTTGCTTGCCGATCCAAAACCAAAAAGTTTCAGGGTATTTCAAAGGCTTTGATGATCGTCAAAATGCTAGAAAGCGTCAATGTGTTACGAAACCAAAGAATTTTGGAATCATTGCATTAGAGAGCCATTGCAAAAATTCTTAGTTTGGGCTTTTTTCTCAGCAACAGAATGTAGTGATGGTTTTTTCGGTCATTTTTCGGTCATAGACCGAAACGTTTTTGAAATGACCGAAAAAATTAAGTTATTTCGGTCAGAATATCTAAAAATATAATCTAATGGACACTCTTACGGCGACTTTTGATACAACTGTGAGACAAATGACCGAAATGTTTGACTGACCGAAATGTCTCAGCAAAAAATGACCGACATGTCTCTGCGAAAAAAAACACGAGTGATAAGGAACAATAAAGCACATTGCGCGTAAAACTTTTCGTTACGCCGGTTTTGCTGAGTGGTCCTAAAAGCGCTTTCGCGCGTGAAAATAACCTTGCACTCCGAATTTGCGCACAATTTGTGACAACACGCGTCTGTCTGAGCTTAAGGTGACAAAGCAAAAGCCGGTTATTTCACGAGTTAAGGAAGCGATAAAATCTACGGTGTTGTTGTTGTGGGATGCAAGACTAAGCGAGCGTCTCAACGCATCTGCGACTGAAGTGCCAGTAGCAACCTGACAGGAAAAGTCATGGCTGAGCCTTCGAAGACAGCAAGGACCCTGCACCGTTCGTCCATGTGCGCTTTCTCCAACAGCGCAACCGAAAACACATTGTGTTAAAAATCTCAAGCCACGCGCTTCCACTCAAAGCAAAACACACTTTGCTTGAAAAACGTCTGCCATCGGGAAAAACAAGCCTTCGGCGAAGAGGCCTTACAATTGCGTGAGCAAAATCGGAAAGGGACGATTTTCACATCTTGGGGCAAATTGGCTGGTGGGCGCAGCGAGAGAGAACCCTGGTTCAGTCGTCAGCGGAAGAACGGCGAGGCGAAAAGAAATCCACCCCACACGACGAAGTTCATGACCTACGGTCGCGTTGTCTCGCTTGGGGTGACAGCACACGTCGTTTCTCTCGCGATTTGGCTCGAAGTGAGTGGATAAGGACAGACGTGAACTCGCAAACACCTTATCAATGTCCGCCTTAGGAAGAGCGAACAGTTGCAGCTAAATGTAAGGATGTTGTAAACTTTGTTCAAGTCAATAAACGACCGTTTCGTACCAAACCCATTCCTCGGCAAACAAAATCTGGCTTTCTCTATGTGGGTGGGATGCCAAGAAAAAAGGTATACCTTTGGTGCAATGAGCAGAAATAGCAAAAAATAACTGCATGGATTTGATGTGAGATTGATATTGAAACATTTTAAAAAATGCTCAGCCACGATTTGTTAAAACTGTAACGGAAAGCAGTCTAGTCCTGTGTTTTAAAATCATGCGACTTTGCAAAACAAAAATGCTCATGTAAACATCTTGCGATTCAAATTTAATTTTCTATCCTTTTATGTTTCTAATTTTAAATGTCTTAGGACTAGGCCAGGATCTCCAAACTACGGCCCGCGGGCTAAATCCGGCCCGCGGAACCATTTCGTCCGGCCCGCGAAGACATTTTGTCAATAACAAAAAATATTTACCAAAGATTTGTTGATTTGGTAGAATGTAGCATATCCCGAAATAATCACAGTACGTAAGATGAGCGGCCCTCGAACTGTTGTGTAATAGCTTATGTGGCCCTCTGGCAAGAAAGTTTGGAGACCCCTGGACTAGGTGAACGATTGGCACAATCACTTTTTTCTTCCCCATTGAAAGAGAATCGTGCTCCCAAAATGCTCGGGCTCATACAGTTGCTTTTAAGTTTGAAATTAATTCACATAGGTTTGAGTGTTTTGAGAAAGACGTGCGAGTTTAGTCATTTAGGCTCTATTACTTGGTTCTTGATCTGCGTCAAGCGTGTTCACGAGTCGCAGCCTACCGCCCCTTATACACTTGCATTTCGCGTTGATTGGAGGGCAGTAGTCAATTTTCATAAGACGATGCCTTTAGCGCAGCAAATATCTAGGTTCTAACAGTACTTCGAGTGTTGGCCAAGAGCATTTTGACCTTGGCCAGTAATCATCACGACATAATCACAACAAATTCTATTCAGTGACGAAAAAGCCAGTCCGCATCGCTTGGTGAGCTTGAAAAGCAATGTCTGCTTTTGTCTACCTGCCTCTCATTAGAAACTGCAAGGTTTTCGAGGCTTTTCTGCCTTTCTGCATTTTGCAAATGTGTTTCAAATGGCAAACATAAATTAATTACATGAAAGCTTACCGCAGTGCCTGTGGCAATTCCGATACACTACAGACATACGTAAAAGTTTATTTCCCCAAAGGATTGGATTCAGGGCAGATTTTGAAGCAAATGCAGCATTGCTTTTTTGCAGTGCCAAGCGGCCGAATTTGTGCGTAGAGGTGAAACAGGTTTAATTCGCCAGCGCGAAACTACGAAAAGGAAAAAAACTGAAAGAAAACCAACATGAGTGAAAGAGCCCGAGTGAATCTGTGTTTGGAGTTGTAATGTTCGGCGCAAAAGCTGATGTCACGCGCAGCAATCGTCCTAACACAATCAACAAACTTGTCGCGGACAGTTGCAAGGCATCGCTCTGTGTGAGCAGAGCTGGACCAAGCACTCATCACCGGTTCGACACCTTTGCACTGACGCGTGCGCTGATCCCGTCGTTTCCCATAACCAGAGCTTTTCGCGGCACGCGACGACTTCAACCGCACGCGAGTCACGGCGACACGATAGAACAATTGCCGTCGGAACAAAATGTATGCGAGGAAGAGTAGCGCGTGAAGCTGAATGCAACGAAAATAGCTGCATAACGCATGCTCTTGTTTTGGTTTTCATTTATGGCAGAACACATTTACACTCAGAATTGATTTGTATTTTTAGTAAACATCGTAAACCCGCGAGGAAATATCTCAGTTTTGCGGGTTTTGCCGTTATTCACCAAATTGCGTGTGCACATTTTCTTTAAGCTACGTGCATGAAACACACCATAGAGCCTGACATCGAAATGCCGCAACAAAACTTATTCTGCAGTTATCAACTACTGAGAGAAGCAGGGGCGGATCCGGGGGGGGTGCGATTGGGGCGATCGCCCCCTCTAAAACCTAGAAAAGTTACTTTTCTCACCATGTTTTTTTGCATTTCGGAAAACAGCATTCGCGATATAAGGCGATTTTGCCGTCCATTGTTTTGTTGTGAAGAATACTTCATTTGGCTTACAATAGTCAACCGGTAATGAGACTTGACTGCCAAAGTCAAGTCTGAAATCGCCCCCCTAAACTTACTGGCTGGATTCGCCACTGGAAAGAAGTGCTGTTGCCTCTCTCTAAAAACGTCAAGTTCTGTCGAAGGAGTGGTCCAAACTACTGTAAAGCTGAGTTTCTATACACGTACATTTCTTGGTACAAAGTACTACGAACCGCATACACTTGATGATAGGTTGGACGTTCGAGTACGAAGTTAATATACAGTATTTGTGACTTATAGCACAACTAATAGCTGTTGTTTATCGTTTTCTCAGGTAAATAGAATGTTGATGTTAGAAGTCTTTCTTAACTTACGCACTGCTACAGTATGTCTCTTAACCAAGATATTTGCCTTCAGCACATGTTTTCGTTTTTCCATTCATTGCAAGACGCTTGGCTTGCTGGTCCTTTTACTGTCTATAATACTAGAAACAGCACGGTTAAAGACAGGGCATCGTCTTCCTCTTACTTGTGGAACTCCATCTTGCTCGTGGAAACTTCCGATATCAATAAGGATGCCTCCACCTCACATTGGATTCGAAAATATACCAATGTTTGATCTTAGGTGAATATGGTGGATAGTTTGTTTTGATAAAAAATGTTATATGAAAAATCTTTCTTACGTTAGTTGAGTAAGCTTGTCTAATGACCATAAAATGCCTTAGAATGCGATGTTACCTTTTATCACGTCCTGCAAGCTCTTAGTCTGTTGAAATTCTAAATGTGATGTAATTACGTCATTAACAACATTGAAAGATAATCTTGCCTAAATTTGTTCTTTGAAATTCAAGTACATAAACCCACGTATTACAATAGGGATATGCAAAAAAAATTTATAAGAAGTATGTTGAGGTTGTGTTCTTTTTATAATCTTGTTTCTATTTCTTTAAAATTCCCAGCCATGCGTAGCCAACTCAAACACAGACCTGTTTGCTTCATTTGTGTACTTCAGTTAAGATTTTCTGTTAAAACTAAGTGTCAACGTCTCAAAGCGCACCTTCTGCTTTGGGTAGTCATAAGTAAGAGGAGCTTTCAGAAACAGGTTTTTGCGTTGAATCAAGTGCTCGATCTTCACAAGTTCGTACCAGTGTGGTTAGGCATTGCGTAACCGAGCCCCTAAGCACAACAAAGGTCCAAACCTAAAAACACCTGCGAAATTGGAGAGCAAAGCAAAAGAAGTACTGTGTTGCCAACCATCTACCACGGTTTCTCGGGTCGAACATTCAGGAAACTCAACATGAAAACTACATGCTAGGATACGAGGGCACTCCCGTTCAACTTACAAACAAGATTGCTTGAAAGCGCATGCAGGCGGCAAAGCAGGCATGAAAATGCATACAAGTTGTTCGTCTTGGTTGTTCATTACTGTTCTTCGATGATTCAATTCTGCATTGCAAATGGCGATTTGTTACAGTAGACCTATTTCTTTTCACGTTTCTTCGACAAAGCTTGCCACAATCGACGGAATCGTGCCATTCATGTTTGTATAAACCAGGGCTGGACAACCTGTTCTATATATGAGCCGCATATCGTAAAACCCAAATTACAAAGAGCCACAACACAAGAACCTAAAAACACGGATATTGTGCAATCTACGCTTCTGTGACATGCTTTACCACTCTATGACAGAAGAAAGTGTTTGTAGAAGCCAAAATAAGATCACACTCGATGGGGAGTTTTGCAAAAGCTATTTATGATGTTATCGTGTAGGATTTTTTAATTGGGAGCAGCCTTGAGGCTCAGTAATTTTTATAAGCCCACACTACAGGAATTACTTTACGTGACTAATGAAGGATAAATACCATGCCTTGTTTTGCAAACGGTTATCAAGCACGATTAGTCTCAAAGCTTCATTTTCTTTGTTTTCGAATAATTCTTTTCGGAACGACTTGCAAAAGTAATACTGTGCGGCACGCTAGCTGCCACAGTACCATTTTACAATATTTCTGCGCTTTGCAACATAAATTTAAAAAAAATATAGAACAAATATATAATTTTGCGGAAAGCTCAAAGAGGCGCATGCAAAGGTTCGAAGAGCCGAATGCGGCTCGCGAGCCGCAGTTTGGTCACCCCTGGTACAAACAAACGGTATATTGTTTAAGTGTGATCTTTAAGGAATGCGACAGGTCTCATTCAGTAAATTTCAAATATTTCAACAAAGAAAGAAGATTCTTATGAGATTTTTTTGCGTAAATATGCTTCTTCGCCAATCTCAAAGTTCATGTGATAAGATTCGTACCGGTGCTTTTACGCGCGTTACGCTTTCATTGGTGCGAAACCATACAGAGGATAACTGAGCTGATGTCGCAGATAACGCAGCTGGGTCACGCTTATGCGCTCACCCCCAGCAACGTCAGTCACATCACCCTATTCAGTGCTTCGGAGGCGAAGCTTGCTGCACTTGACTCAAGGACCTGCGCTTCCGTTTACGGTTGACGTCGCGCAGATGAGACGACCTGTACACACGTCCTGGCACGTGGAGCATCAGCGTATCAGTGCAGAGCTTTTATGCATTTGTTTCGTATAGTGCTACCAAGCGCCGTGATTGCTAATTGTCCGACTCGACGACATCAGCACATTACTGCGGCAGTTATTAATACACCAGAATGTAAAACACAAACAAAATGAGCATTCTCACTGCCAGCATGCATATTTGATGTCGGGAACTGCGGAAAAGCGTTTTCTCCCTGTTTGAAAATGTGCTCACCAAGATCACTGGTGCCACGCCTAGTGATTTTTCACTAGATCTTGCTGCATGCTGTCCTCAGGCGCCTGAAGCCAGGAAAGACTCCGGAACTGGATTCCATCTTTCCGGAGTTCTTAATCCGCGCCGGTTCGGCTCTCAAATCTTCGTTTTGCGATTTTCTCACTTCCTGCATGCGCCAACTCAAAATTCCAAAGATTTAGAGAAGAACACTAGTAGTTGCAATCCCTAAGCCAGAAAAGCCACTGGGAGATCCAAAGAGCTACCGTCCCATATCTCTGCTGTATGTCCCCTTCAAAATCCTCGAGAGACTCATCTACACTCCCGTCGAACCAATCATCGACCCACTGCTCCCACAGGAGCAAGCGGGCTTTCGACACGGCAGGTCAACCGTAGACCAGGTCACTCAGCTGGTTCACGACATCGAGGATAGCCTTTCGGCTAGGAAGAAGGCAGGATCTGTGTTTGTCGACCTCACAGCAGCCTACGACACTGTATGGCATCTGCGCCTCACCTGCAAGCTGCTGTGATTGCTACCTGATAGACACATGGTCCGCATGATCATGGAGTTGGTTGGCAATCGCAGCTTCACCCTCACCATGGGAAATGGCAAGCGGAGCAGGTTGCTGCGACGCCTTAAGAACGGCGTCCCATAGGGATCTGTCATGGCACCCCTTCTCTTCAACATCTACATTTCTAACCTGCCAAACACGGTTTCCAGAAAGTATGCATATGCTGACGATCTAGCAATCATGCATGCTGATGGAGTGGAAGGGGTACTGAGCAAGGACATGGCAACCGCAGGTGAATACCTCCAGACTTGGAAGCTAAAGCTCAGCACCACGAAAACGGTGTCGGCAGTCTTCCATCTTAACAACAGTGAAGCTAAACGTGAGCTAAAAGTCAACTACAACAACGAAATCCTGCCCTTCTGCCTCGAGCCTAAACACCTCGGACTATCGTTGGACAGGTCGCTCACGTATCGCCGACACCTTGAGTCACTTCGCAAGAAGCTGACATCACGCGTCGCGCTCCTGAGGCGGCTTGCTGGTTCGGGTTGAGGTGCTGGAGTAGCAACGTTGCGAACAGCCACCCTAGCCCTGGTGCATTCAACAACAGAGTACTGTGCTCCTGTCTGGTGCCGCAGTGCTCATACCCGCCTTATTGACCCCACAATCAACGACGCCTTGCGAATTGTGACTGGATGCCTGTGTCCTACAACAGCGCACAACCTTCCAATCCTCGCAGGCATCCAACCTGCTGAGCTTCGTCGCAGAGGAGCCACACTATCTCTAGGACGCCGTGCCATGGAGCCTGGACACTTGCTCCATACAGTGGCGGCATTTTAATTTCTTTGCAGGAACACTGCAGTAGAAATAATCAATTAAATATTAGGTTGATTGCTCTAAAATAATTCCATGAATGATGTCGTTTTCAGTTGTTGAGAAAAGACTGAAAATTCTTGAGATTTTCTAGGTTTCACCAGGATCTACTTTAACAAACTTGCAAATGATGTAAAGATTTTGGGGCAATAAAGTAAATAACTAAATCACTTCAAGCAAAACTGCGAATATCGGCGCAAAAATTTTAAATTTAGTTATTTTTTTCAGATCTAGTGAATCTTTTTTGTGAACCTAGTCTAGTGATTTTTGGAGAGAAGCCTATAACTGCACCGTGCAAGATGTTGTGGTATGCGGATGTGATCATCACGCACTCAGCTACACATTTAATGAAAACATGTACGGCTTCAAAAAATAACTTGAAAAACTTAAAGCAGCAAAAGGTTTATCGATTGTTTTGGTCATTGTTAACTGATTTGCGGATAAACATAAAGTCACAACCGTAATAGGTAAAAGAAAAGGGATTCACCTTTTCAGATCACTTGAAATTCCTGTAGTGTTGAACAAAAACGATGCGTGTTGGCAAAAAATATCAGGAAGTCCTTCATTTGTTAGAAAAAGTTTCTATTAGATCAAAAGTGTAACTGAGGTTTTTGTTGCTTTGTTGGCCAGTACATATGTTAGCTGTTATGAATATAATCTAGTGAC
>JGI24159J19872_10006053_pt1 | contig 15709 bp, 10 predicted proteins | sample Ectturendosymbi4_FD_19872 | JGI IMG/M metagenome (IMG submission 19872) | reverse complement strand
TCACCTTTCAATAAATGTAATCATCATTGTGGTATCATTTAAAATCCTGGATTTGTGCCCAATCGCTTTGTTTCAACAATTGTGAAACACCCTGTACATGAGTATTGTATATATTTTTTTTCACCACATATATCTTTTATATTCATTTCATTTCGCAGGTGTAAAAAGGCTGCATGAAGTTGCTAAATACAACATTTTCGTGGTTAAGTGGCATTAAATTACCTGAAAATAACCTTGTTTTAACCTTCAAACTCCAAATTGCTTTACACTTTTTGAAGTGTCCGCTATAGATCAAGGATTTTTTTCGGTCTCCCAACCTCAAGCACTAAATTTTTCAGGTATGTACAGAGCGCATTTGTTTTTTGTTTCGAGCCCAGCGGTTTGGAGTAAACAAAAATACAATATTATATGGATCGGACCGATGTGACACTCAGAACCGTCGCCAGAAAGTCGTCAACAGGGGGGCTTGACATTCAAATTTGACAAAANTTCCACTAACTTAGTGTTTCATATTTCAATTTGGGGGGGCTTCGAGCTTTGNTTGGGGGGGCTACGCCCACCAAAGTCCAACGTGGCGACGAAACTGGTGACACTGCTCTNCGTTTAAACAGTGTTTCCTACTTTTTTTTGTGCCACGCCCCACAATCATCTCCAAAAGTTTAGTCCTCTGGAAAGTGATGTCTTCTGGAAAATATGCATTNTATCATTTAAGAAACAAAAGCTTATTTCCGCCATTAAACCTTAATATCAAATTGTTTTCCATAAACATCGAATTGCCAGAATGTGGCGCGAACGAGAATCACTAATTTAAACCGTGCAGGAACCCTGTGTAAGCAGTTACCTTGCTCCTCTGAATAACAGTGAAGTTGATGTATCTACTTTGGGACAAGCTGCTATGATACTTCCCCGTGTCGACACACGTTAACCATATGTTTCAGACTCTGAGAAACTCTATAAAAAAGAGCACGAGGTCTACCGCTCACCTATGCCTAGGGGCATTTCATTTAGATCTTTTCAACTGTCTTCCAGTAAAGCAGTAAATATATTATCCGCTGATTTATGAACAGTTTCCACCGTTTTATGCAGAAGCGCATGTTTGAACTCTTATTGCTTTGTAGTTATGCAAAATGCACCGGCTTTGTGCGAGTGTCTGCCACAAAAGACTTTCCCACGACGAAAAGGGCATGCGAAGCATTACAAAGCTGGAGTGCTAGAGGCGGCCAGACGAAAACTGCAGCAGGAAATTTTGCCGAATCTTGCTTAGAAAGAAGCATGTAACTGACCAAGAAAGCGCTAGGGAGGAACATCAGGTCTGATGAGTCCAGTCTGCAAACGCTCGTGACCGCGTAAACTTGTTTGAGCGAACGTCGCTCGTAGATCACTGCGCGTTGCTTCAATCACTTAAGCCAAGTCAATTAGATGTGTGGTGATTGCCTCGTTGTTACGCAGCCCGACAGACGCGAACGTTCTCCCTGCGGATTCGCCAACGTTCGATCCTCAAACGCACTGATGGTCAATGCAATGAGCAATTCATTACGTTCGGACCCACACAGTCAACAACACTCTTCTGAGGTTCAGAACACACGTCAGCCAGGCACCTGCGCCGAGCAAAAGAAGCGTAACTGAAAAGGCACGTGGCGTGCTCAGCAGCAAACCGCACTGTCCCGGCAAGGTGCACCAGTCACGCCGTTTTGCTTTAAGGTTTCGATTTATTTGAAACACCTTGACCCGTAGTGCAAACGCGCTGCTTGAAGAAGGTAAGTTCGCAAGAGGAAAGGCAATATGGAAAAAAAACATTTTCAAACAAACCTTATCGGCGTTGCGTGCGAGACCGAAATTGAAGCAAGAAACGTTTCTTGCGCGCCGCGTTTTACTCCTTTGCAAATGAGACGCCTGCAAGGAGCTGCTTGCAAATATTTCAACGAAAGCTCTTAAGCTTTATCAATTTGCAAAATTAGCTGATATGATGGCTGTATTAAAATTTGCAGATAGACTAAATGTACCGAAAATGAACAATAAATTTTTTAAATTTTTAACAGACGCATTCGGAAATTTTACGACCAAACTGCGATTGAGAAACAAAGCTGAAGAGAAGCATACAGTTTCGTTTTGCCGAAATGGTCATGCTAAGCTGCTCGTTTTCCCTTATTTTTTGCCAAAGCGTGTGGAATATACCAAGCAGGTAAACTTTCAACCACATCCATGAATCCTGATCCTTTCACGATTTGCAATACCATCCGAAAAACAAGTGCTTCGTATTTCTGCACCAGGTAATTCACAGGGGCTGCTTTAACTTTCAGCTACTGCGCCAATACCTTTAAAGCAACAAAATAAAACAATATTCCGGTTCTAGGCAAAAAGCAACAAAACAGTGCAAGGCTGTTGTTGCGTACCTATAGCGAGCTCCGGACAGCCAAGCAGCACAAACAGTTTTGATTTTTGCAAGTTATCTGTAACCCTATTTGCGACATTTGACTTTTTCCGTGGATCGCAGTTTCAGGATGTGGCGCCACCCGAAGTCGTTTAGGTAGGAGCTCGCCCTAATATCAACAGTTTTGATTTCATAGCAATACGCGAAGTGTAACCAATTCGTCACTGACGACCATTTTTCAGCAAAAAAAAAAACTGCGTTAATAGTCGTGTGCTTCTGTGCCATCGAGTTTAAGTGAGAGCTGCTGCGAGCAAAAAAGTTTTGAGATGCAGCGAAAAACCTGCGTACATTTCGAGGCACGCTTAAAGTTTGCGATTCGTTTATGCTCAGCTGAAAAACTTACGGCAGTTTTAATCCAAAATCACTATACAAAAAGGGCGGTAAACATTTGTCTACTCCGCAGGCGAACGTTGCTACAAGCTTTGATTTGACAACCAGCAAAGGAAACTTGCAAAGTTTTGGGCTCTAGGAAATTCGTAATGTGTTATATGATCAGCAAACAGTTCTGCAAAGCAAAAAATGATTTCGAAAGGCCCAGCTGCCAAACCAAACAAACCAGAGCATCTTTTGAAAAGCACGAGACTTCCCCAGCCGCATGGTGCAGTGATTTAGAAAGCGTTATGTTACCAGGATAGCGAAACAAGCTACACCCTTGGGCACTCTAAAACCGCATACACACAGCATACTTAAGCAAACGCACCAGTGTACAGTCGGTAAACATACGGTTCCAACTCTCAACACTGAAAGCTGCATAATTTTCTGCATGGCGAAGAAGTACGGGGTGTTTTTACCTCACATCCAGCCTTCTCAGAAGGGTTTTGCCAAAAACACAGTAAATATGCTACTACTTGCCACTATGTGTCAACGATTTCCAACGGCATCTGTCCCAGATCGGTCGCCAGATCAACTTTATCATCAGGGATTTGAGAGGAGTAATCGTGGTTCATATAGAAGGGGTGAAAAATTCAAACAGGTTTTTCTACCGGGTTTGACACGTTCGCGGGGAGACTAGGTCTCTATAGACGAGTAAATCCCGAGCATTCTAGTTGGCACACCTGCAAATGATTCGTGACAACCACAAAACGTAATCTTTCAAACTGACGAAACAAAAGTACACAACGTAATAAATAAAAGTGAAAATGAAATAAAAATCAAGACAAGCGCTTAGCGCGTAAGCTGTAAGTCTCGAGCGCAAAATCGAGACGTCATCGGTTGACGTCACGTCGTAGGGTAGGAAAGGTGTCCTGGCGACGGAACATTTGGTTGATATCTGAAACCCAAAATTAAACAAGTTTTTATTGCCGTAAAAAGCGCGCATCGCAACTGAATTTTGTGAAAGGCAAGCAAGCTTTTATTGACGCCGGCATGCAAGCTTTCATCACGCCGGCAAGCTTTCGTTGACGAATCCCCAAACTACAGTTTACGCTTCAAGACCTCGGAACGAATCGTACAAACTTCCCATAAAGGTGTTCAACATGATAGACCAAAACCGACTTTAGCCACTGATCAAGACAACTTGAAAACCAGCCGACTAGTCACGCTCCGCTTTCAACTGTACTCTCCACGCCAACCTTATTTGAAAAACCTTAGCAAAGTTTCCAAAACCGACTAATTGACTCCAGTGAAGTTTACTCTTGCGAAACAACGTGGGTCGCGGCGGGTCACCCAAAAAATTACAACAGCCAAGTTAACACTGCTCTTTTAATTGAAGCGTTTAAAGATACGTACTCTCCGAAACTTACAAGACATCGTCAGAGCGAAAGTTTGTTTTGCACTTTTGTCTCATGTCACGACGATGCACTTTTGCAAATGCCGCCGCTTCTTAGCCCAAAAATGAACGCAGATACAGCGGCAAGGCTGCGTGCTATCGCTCATCTCCAACGGACGGTTCTCACACGCGCTGTCACGCTACGAACTTACACTAAATCACGTGACTGAAACTGCGTTGGAATGTCGATCGACTCCAGAGCGTCCTCCAGCGATGAATCGTTGAGCTGGATCAGTCCTTCCGCCCCGTCCGACGAGCTGTAGCCGATGAAAGGAGTCGCCGAGCGGTCATTCTGCGTCATAGAATATCCAAGCGTCAGTGACGCACGCACCGCTTAGGTGAAGTCACTCTTTCAAGTCGTCGTAAGCAAGATGGACTAAACTATTGAGGGCATTCCGGTCCATCTGAACTGCGGNGTTTTGCTTTTGCGNTCATTCCAGACAGCAACTGGATGTTTGGGCATAGAGTACAGCTGTTCGTTTTTTTANGCGGACGTAACGACGGAGAAGTCAGTTCGTCGACGACTATCACTCGTAACTAGCAACCACATGGCAATGTTTTTCAGAAAAGCACGTTTAGAAATTGTCGAATGTTGTCCTGCTTGTGTTTCGTGCATTGTTGTCAATTAGCCTGGTCAGTGTTGCCACGTTTTCTTTCAGGTGTTTTTTTAAATTGTGTCATGAGTGCAGAGGGTACCGCTAACAAATTGTGTTTTGATTAATGCAACGTGACTTCGATCACCACAGCTTGTCACCAAATCTTGGACTTGACCAAGAAATACTTGGGAAAAACCGACTCCCAATGAACCGTTCAGACGCATTGGCTTCAACGTTCCTTTTCAGAGCAGTGTTGCCCATTTTCGGACGCAACACAACAGGTCAATTACAACCTTTTCAGATATGCGTTGATGACTGTTTGATCAATTCTTGTTCTCACATAAGATCAAAATGTATTCTTGAAGTTACGTTTACAAATTTGTATTACCCATATTATTCATCGACTCTTTCCAAAAAGTCCAGCCATGGAATTGCCGTGGTGAAGAAAACTTCAAGGATAAAAATATGGTAACAAGTTCCCAGGCGCACCCAAGCAGTTATACGCGCATATTTCAGCCACACCTAGTTTTTTTCGGTCATACACCGACATCGAATTTTTTTTAATGGCCGAAAAAAATTCGGTCGCAGTGCCTGAAAATATACAATGTAACGGTGAGTTTTGATGCCGCCATGGGACAAACGACCAAAATGTCTCAGCGAAAAAAATGACCGAAATGTCTCAGCGAGAGAAAACCCAGGCCAAACTTTAAGAAATGACAAAATTGTGAAACGAAAGAATAATGTTTAAGAACAATGACAACACGACAACTTACCGTCTTCAAATCACTAAGATTTAGATTTTCTTGACTTGATTCCGAAAAATTTGTCCTTGTTTCCGACAGTGACGACGAACCGAAGAGGGACCGAACACTTGTGTCTGTGAGCCGGCTGCTACCCTGTGCGCACCCCGTGAAAGTACAGTCAGAACCGTTACCGTCGCTCACATCATCCGGAAGGTATCCGCTCGCAAGCGACGGCGAGCGAGTGACGCAATGCGGATGACGGAACATTTGAGGTAGAGACGTAGTGATGACGTCGCCATTTATGGTGAGCGTCGCAATCGTCGGGTTTTGTGGCGGCGAGTACGCAGGTAGCGTTTCGTAAGCTGGTGGAAGATCGCTGTCTGACGAAAGGAAACCATCTTTGTCGCGAACTGGGAACGGCATCGGACCGCAAACAGGGGGACTATGTCCACACCTTGGCCTCCAGTGTCGGTGCGCCGTGGGACCCGCACCGCGGTATTCGGCGGCGGCGTGTTCACGCCACAGCGACGTATGCGGGCCGCAGCAACGGAACTCGTTGCTTGCCGAAGTTTGACACAGCTGAGCGTGATGCGCGGTGCTGACTCGTGTAACCGCCAACGGCGATTTGCTGCTGTGCGGCGGAACAGCGGCGCTTCTCGATTCGCAGTAAAGGTCGGCGTACGCGAAATGCGTTCCGGCAAGACGTATGTCGGCGTTGTCCGCTGTGCACGCACGGTATCGGCCGTAAATCGGAGCCGGGAACGCTGTCATCGATAGCGTGGAACAAACTTCGAGTTGGTGCGCTTCGGGCGTTGAGGCGCCCGACGACGAAAGCGAGTCTTCCCTCTGGACCGATGGACAAACGTAAGGGGCGCTGCCTGCAAAAAAGTGAAATGACGTGTAAAGTGAAAGTGAACATGTTTTGAAGTCACTAATTGACCCTGGCTTGGTGGTGCACTTAGCCGAAAGCAATAGAGTTTAAACAACGAGTGAAGGCACTGTTTCCGATGTTTAGAAAGTGTTGGCACGGCCCCTTTTGGTTTTGACCACGCCCACACCTGCAGCAATTTGTAGAGCGATCGCAATTGACACAGTTTGTTCCAGACAGCTACCGCAGCGTCGCTTGCTCAAGTGCACATAACAAAACCGCTGAAGAAGTATACAGATGGGAAGGCGTTGGCCTGTACAATGCGCGTGGTGACACCTGGTACTCGAACAGACATCAATGAGTTAAACAACAGAAGCGTCACGACAAAGGCAAGTGCAGCTTTGCTCACGCCAGAAGTGAAAGGTGCGGCTAAGTGGACAGCGATTAAGTGAGTGGGTTTGCTCGTCAACACAGATCGAATGCACAGCGCTTGTCATTCTGCAAAGACACACTGTGTGGGAGTCCCTACGAGGCGCTTTAATTCGTGAGTTTTTCCTTAATAATGCCAGTGACTGACATCAACCAGTTATGGTTAGTGGCTGAGGCTCTGCGAAAATGTATCTGTTGCATAATTTTTTGTTTGCAGCAGGGAAGCTGCCTCTCGAGAGCCGATAAAACAAAATGAAGGCACAGAGGTTGGTTGCATCGATCGTTAGAAGCAGTCGATTACAAATTATGTTGTTTTTACACCGGCCGCCGGGTTGTATTGACATTTCAGCAAAGCGTACGGCTGATTTTCTCTTTCACTGCGTTTCCGTTTCAACGCTGCTGGAAATAAATGTTACATGACATGCTAGCAGATGGTATCTCAAGGTTGAAATGAGTAAGCACCTCTAAATTTTCAAGAACATATTTCAAGAACGTAGTAAATAGCAAGTGCCGAGAAGTGTTGATATGTGAAATGAGTTCCTCTGTCTGAGATAAAGAAATAGTAAAAGATCTTATTTGAAAAGACTGTTAATATTTTTACTGTTTGCTTCATTCGCACCTTACAAGGTTTTAAATGACTTTCGGAAATGCAAAACCACTACAGAACACACTTGCTCCCCTATTCACGCCGTTTAACCCGGAATTTAAAGCTTTGAGTCAAAATTGGTGTTCTGTGCAGCCGTAACACTTGCTACAACTAGTTTCAGGACTAAATATTCTGCAAGGGTTTTAACTGTTTTTACAATACACAGGCTAGGAGTTAACCGAAACTGTTTCATTGTCAACTTTCGCTTAGGACTGAAGATGTGTTTAACACGAAACTAGTTTCCTGGTGAAAATAAATTGCGACTGATTCGCTTGATGTGTGGTCACTGCTGTGATTTTCTATTTTGTCTTCTGATTTCCTGACAACGTCTCACCAAAAATAGTGATAGCACGCAAACTGCTTGTCATTTGCAGATATTGCATTGGTTATTTCACGCGAACCACCTGTGAAGCTACAATTAGTACAGGAAAACTTATCCTCGACACCAGAACACGAAGCAAATCCCATTTTTGATTCGCCAGCAGTAAAACTATTCGTGTATGGGAAGAAAGCAATGCACTGTGCTTGCGTTAGTTGTGTAAGGCGCGAGGTTTGATCGTAAGCGGAAAGTAGGTTAACACCAAGCATTGCGTGGATGCGCTCGGGCGGGTTTTCCAGACGTCGCCATCGGGCTAATCCGCATCAACCCGCTTGGTCAAGATAAGACACGGACAGGTCAGGCTGCGCACTTCACAACGCGCGCACCGACGACTGCGCAAGGGCACAGATCGATGGCAAACGGCAACGTGGCGAAGAGCCTGGCCGAACCCAGCCCGCAAACAACAAAGCAAGCCGTAGATAGACGCAATCCCTTCCTGCGAAAACAGGATCGACCGAATTGCTTCGCGACAGGAGATGACGTTGGCCTGCTGGCACCCGACTTCGCTGGCGCCGGTCTCGCCGCCAGCCGACCACTCCTTTCATGGTCAACACTTGCGAGACGAGCATAGCTGGTTTTGCCGCGAGGCTAACATACTAACGCATGTACGTAANTCGGGGCTGTTGACAAACACCAACAATATTTCGACAAGCCGGTGGTCAAACATTCAAAAACACAACTTCACAAATTTTATATAATGGATAATTAATTCCGACGGTAAGCATGGATGAAGCGAATAAACTGCTCCGAGGAAATGTGGATGTGTCAGCACAGGTTAACATACATAATGCAGCAGGATACAAAATAAATCATGGGTCTTGATATGTTATTCTATATGTAAGCCGTTGGAATTGACCAACATGCAAACAATTGGTTCGAACGCAAAGAAGTAAAAGAAGAAACTGAATGGGCAAAATGCTCCTCTGCATTTTTGATGTGGTAAATACTCTTGTGCCACGACGGCTGTGTGGCCNTCAGATTGCAAGGCAGCGGTTGCAGAATGGCGTCGTAGCGGCGGTCTCTGGTCGCTGTTGCTGGGAGAAGGTGTAAAGACCGCAAATAACAAGCACAGAGCGGGAGACGAGCATGTCCTTGGGTTGGAATATCAGTTGGAATGCGAGTTACCCTGGTGCACNAGAGCTTGCCATGAGAACAGAAACGAATTCGAACAGCAAAGAGAAACAACTTGACCTTTTTTGNTCAGATACAAGCACGATTTCCGCAATTCAGTAAAACATTCTGAATGTANAGTCGAAAGTAACNAAAGATGTAGAAAAAAATGAGTACACGAGAAGAAACTGGANTAGAAACTAGATTAAGTCAAGAAAATCGGATACAGACTGGGAAAACCATTGTGTGCAAGTAGGGACTCGAAGAAAATTTTTGCCTGGGGGTACGAAGANTGATACCGGTCCCCCTAGCTTCTCACACCCTTGTCGAAGCTTGTNTAGCTTGTTTGTATAGCATCGGGCCCAGGTACATTGTACATGTATCCCCTCTCGTGAGCCCTGCGTACAAGACATCTGACACGACGTACTAGAAGGGTCAATCGCTCAGGATGACGAAATTGAAAATGCAACTGAACTGATATTATAATTTAACATCGACGCAGAGACAGCTTGTCACAAAGTGATATGTTGGGCGAAGACTAAACTGAACTGATACATTTTTTCAGCATCAACTGTGAGGCTGCGTTTGTGACCAACATTCAATCGTTTTTGAAAAACTGACTTACACATAGGACGATTTGTCGAATGCATGTAAATCTAAGCAGATACAGATTTCCACTACGCATCTCTGCAGTTTTATTGAATATGTCTTGCGGATTTACCGATTAAGCGTATCCTGCGATATACAGCATTGAAGCTTAACGTTCCAAAAGTAACTTTCTTCAGCGAAACGTCATATTTTTACCCAATTGCGTAATTCTTCATTAGTTTCTGGCCGAGAAGAACCATGTGCCCTACNTGGACTGAATTTCGCAGAGCATTTGCAACAAATAGCAGTTTAAGACCAGTTGGATANCAACAGAAAGAAATGTTTACTGGTGATGCACGGCACTAATAACAATACCGATGCCGATGCACGACTCTTCCCAGATATCGATATTCTAATACCGACATTCCTTTATGTCAGATAGTAGAATGTAATTCTTAGCGATTACTCTCTATATCAAACTTGAGGTGCCATTGACAAACTTAGGGGGGTCGAATCGACACAACCGATAAGGCTTCACGATGAAAATTCGCGGGCTTCATACATGTTTTAATTTGATGAATGACCAGTTTTAACTTAATGAATGAATGACCAGTGCCCACCAACCTGTTTGACTGACATCCACAACAATTTTTCTAACTACCAGCTAATCAGGCTCTCAAAACCCAATAGTAACTTCCGCACAGCGTGCAGTCATGAGAAACGCTTGAGTCGTCACAGATCCAATGCGCTTTGGGGAGGGTACAGATGAAACGGCACCTTGTATTCCCTCGTCTGATCTAATGTGGGAACGACTGTTTACCGAGTAGTCCTAAGATATGAACGAAGATCGTACGCAGTTACTTAGCATCAAGGAAAGTCTGAAAACCCACGAGACTAGCGTGAGGTTAACTGCAGCTCAGAAGGCTGTAATGAATTGCAACCGCAAGCTGAAAATATCTCTGGGCACAATAACGTCTGACTGTAAATTTGGCATCTCGTATTTGATCCAGATGCTTGATTCAGGTAAAAAAATGCAGTGTATTTCACTAAAAATAAATAAAAGCTCTGACCGTTTAATCTAAAAACACGACCAAACATCGCTTTATCATGTCAACAAAGAGTTTTGACAAGTTGCCCAATATTGCTACAGTAATCACGATGTACCCTTGAACTTATAAGCAACGCACAAGCCCCCAGTTCATTTGCAATCAAATCACGAGTGAGATATCTTATTTTGAAAAGAATGTGCTTTTGATGACAATATTGTCACTACAGTCGATTCTATTACGCTGCGAAACAACGACGGAAGATTGAAGCTGCTTTGCGGAGTTTGTTTCATTCGCAAACAAAAGGAAATCATGCAGTAGGTCTACTTTAAATCTGAGAAGCGTGGGCTTTCGATTTTGCAATAACATTGTGAAGATAATAGAGTAATGTGATGTAGAAACCCTACCAAGCACAACAGAAGGCCCTAAAACCATACGCAGTGGCATAACGGGAGTATTGCTGCTTTTGACCTTTGTGATTTTGTGTGAAGCTTTCTGTAATTTACCATAATGCTTCGCGTAATTTAACAAAAGGATTTTGCTTGCATTCTAAGCCTGCTTTCTTGTTTTAACCATGCATCAAATACACGTATTCATTCACTGGTTCCACGCTACGCCACTTACGCAGTATATCGTAATTGCAAAGCGGGCAACTGAGTCTTTCCTTAAGCCACTGATCCAGGCACTTCTTGTGGAACTCGTGCGAACAAGGTACAATTCGAAGGACCTGTAAAATATTTGTCAAGACAACGCGGAATTAGATTGCGGTTAGTAGGAGTCGCCAATTTCGACGTTTTGTTTAAGTTTATGTTTAAACCCACAAAAGAGGTGGCTAGGCGTGAAAATAGGTACGTAATTGGAGAGACCAAAATCCACTTCACCGAAACTACAAACGGCAGAAGAAGATGATCATAAAACTCGAGCAGTGATATATCCACCGGTTATCTCATTGTATCAGTGCTTTGCAATTTAGCTCCGCACCTTGTATTTGCGTTAAATCAACCTCGCGTACGTGTTTGTGGTTGCTCGTAGTGAAGTCAGTCAATTTATGAAAATCATAAAGCAAACATGCGTGCGTGCGTGGTAAACTCAAGTCATACAAAAAAGTAAGATATGTGCATTAAAACTCGAAAATAGGCCTGATTGGGACAGAAAAATCGACAGAGTGCTGAACGCATTGCATTACTACAAGGGGCTGAGTGGGAATAGAATAAATCCCAATAACAACTTCGCTGCTGCTTGACATTACTGATGACGGAGTTTTATAAGCAGCTCAGTATCAGAACGACTGAATTGGAAACTGGGTTGATGATGGAAGGCTAAGAGGAGCCTTGTTTCGCGTAGTATCTGCGCATTGTACACAAAACAGATGGGATAAACGCCAGTAGCAATGGCAGCGCGTTTCTGCATACTGCAGAAACCAGGGACATTGCCGATGTACAATTTTTTAAACAACGCGCAATACGCCTCGACCCCGCGTTATCAACAATTTAAAGAAATCAAATTGGCAAGGACCTGCCAGTATTACAATCCACCTTTTAGGTGAGCTCCACTTTGGTACGCTGCTGGTTCAGGACATTCCCAAGCGTTCGCGAAGTCCCTTCTCAACTACTCGGTCATTGATCTCATGGGTAAAACGGTCACGAGCTGAGACGAAGGTATGTCCCGGGTGGACTTCGACTGGGAGCGAAGGTGCCGCTTGGCAGTTTGTTGAAGCGCGCAACTTACTATGCAGGGTCATGAAAACACCGATTAGGAATTTACAGGCAAGCGCAAAGAGCTTATAATGCCTAAGGTGTAGTTGGTAGATGTTTCAACGTCGACTCAGAGTAAGCTTGGCCCCATCTTTTTGTTAATTGAACAAATTTTAAACTTGGAAAATGACTTAGCCGACGCACCACAACGTGTGCAGCTTTCAAATTAGAACTGAAATACAAAAACCCAGAGAAAGACGGAAGCTGCACAATGGTTTATAAGTTAAGCCGTGTTTCACTCCAGTTGATTAACTGCTCCTACGTATGAATACCGGGTCAAAAACCGCCACTGGCTTTTTCAAAAAAGCATTTCTAAAATGCGCAATATTCCAGATGTGCTTGCGACTGCTGGAAAGCAGAGTCAGCAACCTGCTGTTCATCAACATGTTTCAATTTATATCAGAATCTGAACATCAAGAACTTCTTACTAATGCCAATGCAAAACAGACGCACGTAACAAATAACAATATGTTGAACGCAAGAAATAAAAAAATCAGATTCAAATGTGAAAAGCTAATCAAGCTCAACATCTTAAAATCGCCGCCGGAACAGGACCCGTTTAACCAACCTGCCCGTCGGAGAATTCCTCCAAGCAAATGGCGCATTCTGAAACGCTTGACGACATGCTAGAACATTCGCTGCCTTTTCCACATTTCACTTGACCGTGGTGATGGCGATGGTGACTTCTGTATTTCCTGGTTCGCAACTGTGTTCCATCTGGTAGGCTGGGCTGGAGAAATGATGCAAAGTGAAACAGTTGTCTTCAAAATTTGTCAAGCGGCAAGTCCGGTGTGTCACGATATACCAAACTGACAGAAATTTGGCGCAATCCTGAAACTTCGCTTCGTGCCGTTAAGCAAGAAAATGTACAGTAATTTCAAACATTTTTTCTCGGCGTCAAAAAAAGTCTAACAAAACAGTTGCGTTTTGGTATACGACTGCATGTAATTAAGACACGTATACTGGAATTTACGAAAAAAAAACCGGAAATTGCCCCTCGCTGTGAATGCTGCTTAAATCTTGAAGATGAAGAAATACTTTTGGTTTTTGCAAGTGGTCTTCTTTCGTAAATTTTTATCGTTTTGTTCTCCCGTGACATCACTTTTCAACTCCGAACTTTACGGATTGTTGCGTCACTATCAGAACCATGCAGCCAATCACAAACAGGCACCAAAAGGTGCGACCAGCGATGTCATGCAATATGTTTCTATAATTGGTTTAATAACTGTAGTCTACGACATTGGCGAGTAAATGCAGCACAGTATCCTTTCTTTGACAAAAGTGGGTGCCTTGCTGCCAACATTAGTACCGGGGTGGGCGTAGAAAGCCGCAAATCAGCCGTCATCAGCATTTTATAATAAAATCGTAAAAGTCGTCTGGTGTGCCCTCAACAAATCCTCTCCGGTACAACTTCTGCAGGCAAATCAATAAAAGTGACTTTCAGACAGAGAGCTGTGAGTACCGCAGAAGTTCAATAAAAAAAAGTTGTAATTTTGAGATCAGTGAACCAACCGCTTTCATGGTTTTGCCTTTTTTGCCATAAATGTTCATCTTGTTTAGTATGAAATGCGAAGCCTGGCAGCCTGGCGTTGACTTTCAGGTCGACACACGAGAATCTCACTGAACAATCTTATTCAAATAGATTCTATTGACATAAGGTTTGAGGACTGAGGATGCGTAGCGTTACATAAAATCGATTTCCTATTTTAAAAAATTTGCTGATAGATTCGAGTGCGTTGCCTTTGTGAAGACTAATTACTCGATTCCCAATCAAAAAGTTCGGCAGCATCTCTGACACTCTCCTGACCGACGCATGTCAGATTCCAAAACGGAATTGCACGAACATATGAAGAAGCTAACTATGTTTAACCCAGATTCATGGGTAACGTACCTCTGCATGGCGAGCGGTGCGTCTGAACTGCAACAAAGACAAAGATAATTAATCGATCAATCACTAACGTATTTGCAGCAAAAGTTAGGTACGGGCTTATATATCGGTATCGACAGTATCTGCGACTTTTGCGTTTCGATCACTCAAAACTTGCAGGTATTCGTCTCCGAGGCTTCGTAGCACCGAACCTCACTTTTGCAAGAGCCTGTGACACCAAAATTTTAGCACCGAGCAGCACAAAACAAACATGACCAAATTGAAAGTAAATTCCGCGTAGATGTCCTGAACCGATCACATGTCGCACGAAAAAATATAGCGTAAGCAACCGCATAGAACAGGGGTGGCCAACCAGTCAGGAAACCAAGAGCCGCATTTCTTACTGTGCTACCGCAAAGAGCCACATCATACACATGGGAACATATGAACATCACCCCATCTCTTCCTCACTCACACACATACATACCTTTGCTCAGCTAGATTTATTGTAAATATCACACACCAACAAGACAATGACAGAACTTTACAAGTCATTCGTTGTTATGTATGTTATTTAGTGGAATTCTGGTAATTACGTAAGAGCCGCATGCGGTTCGCAAGCCGCGGCTCGGCCACCTCTGTCATAGAATAATGAAATCCATAGTAGTCCGCACTGCTATCTTCAACAATCACCAGCTGTAAGTAACGAGTGCAAAGTAGGCTGAAATGCAAGGAGTGATTATACGATCCACAAGCTTCTTTTTCAATCCCCAGTGAAGCGCTTCATCCTTGTAGTTGAACTAATATATTAATAAATTCTTCGAAAACTCCCATTTATTTCAGAATACTGCGGTTGTATACGNNGCAATATTTTACATCCAAGAAACTGCATGGCTAAGATGTAGCATACAGTAGTTATAAAGCAACTCTTAACATAAACTGNGAGTCTCTATATGTCGGTATAGCGCTAGTGTTTTGTGATGTACAGAAAAAAAAACATNTTCGAAAATTGTCACAATTATTTGCGACGAAGCTCAATCTACGCAGTCAATATTCAGCTGCTTTATCAAACAGAATCATCTGGCACAGAGCTTTCCAACCAGTGTGCCGCCAGGTTCTTACAAAAGGGCCGTGAACCATTTCAAAATCTAGCAATTTTTCGGCATTTCACTAAAATATCTCTTGAAAATTAGCCGGTTTTCTATTGATATAATTGGGAAATCTTAAATCATATCTAATAAGCAGCTCAAGTTTCCCATAAACAGTAAATTGCATGTGTTGTTTACGTATTGTTTCTTACTCACAGTGGCGTACGCAGAAAATTTTCATGGGGGGGTGTGGTTCAGGGTCATATGGTGGTCATTTGGTGTGCGCTGTTTATGACGTCACAATTTGACGTCATTTTCATGTTTCCAAACCAACGTTTTGGCGAAGTTTGTTGACATAATATGCATATTTTTCTACATCCACTCCCTTTATTTTAT
>JGI24159J19872_10006049_pt1 | contig 15712 bp, 11 predicted proteins | sample Ectturendosymbi4_FD_19872 | JGI IMG/M metagenome (IMG submission 19872) | reverse complement strand
TGAGTCGAGACCCACTATTTGCGGACCCCTAGTATATTGCATTGAACGTTGGGCAACAATCATAGTGCGTAGGCAGGCTATAACTGTAATGAATGCCAGCTTTCATGTTGGGGGCTCCTTGACTGCAGGGGCCTTGAGGCCTGTGCCTCATGGACCTCATAGCTAATACGGCACTGACGAACCGCCGTACATGGTCACCCCCAATTGTCTCTGAAGTGTAGGCTGCCAAATTGTATCAGTTTTGACGTTTTTGACCGGTGCTTCTACAAACTTGAAACGAGTTGCGCCAAAGCGTTTAGGGGGCCTCGCGGTCACGACTTTGCCCGGGGCCTCGCGTTCATTTAATCCGGCCCTGCCTCCACATTGGGAGAACAAATTCGCCTGAAAATGTAGCAACGATGAAGCATTACCATTTGGTTTCACCCACTCTCCACGCCAACGAGTGGTTCTCATAGCTGAAAAAAATCTCGAATTTTTTTCAAAATTAGCGGGCGGTAAAATTCAACCGCTGAAAGTATCATCAACGGCCCGCTGGTTCAACCTTAGTGTCCCGCTCAAAAACCGGACCATTAGAGTCGGAGGTTTTTGGGTGGAGTCGGGTTCCTAAGAACACTAAGAGTCGGATTTTGTTATCCGACTTCGAAAGTCCGATTGAATCATTTATTGCATCGTATTCCTAAGTTAGGAGTTCTAACTCGTGCCTGTTGAAAATTTCAACATTTCATCTGGTCTACGCCGGATGATAAACACACGTGTCACGCCTTTCGCAACTTATTGCCTAAGATGAGGATTAGGAACTTCTATGAAAACAGTGATGAAGGCGCATACAGAGTTGTGCAATTCATTCGAAACTTATTAGGAGATTCTCAATACTATGCCATCCTTAATAAGACGAAAAGCGAGTTTTTGTTGGATTGGCCAATGACATTAAAGGAGCCTAACGGAGAGCGGTTGTGTCATTTCCTGTGACACTGAAACTTAATCAGTACTACTTTGGCGTTATAAACCAAATTGCAATGCTACATAAATAGGTTAAGTGTGAAATGCAAGACCTACGGACCCATTTGAAAACATTGCGTTGTTGTATACCGTCGATAAAAGCCCTGTTTTGTCTGACAGGCACGGAAAAGATGTCTTTCAGATATTTCATTACATAATTTCATGATCGGGTGCGTAATCCTGATGTATGTCCTCGTACATGTAGTTGAGCATATACTGAAGTTTTTCAAGACGTTTGCCTCTGTGTAACTATTTTAGTCGCAGCATGGTTGTACCAATTCACTGCCGAATGCTTTCTAAAGTAAACATGTGCATTTTTTGAGTTAATGGCAGCTATCCGCAAGTAGTGCAGAGCAACAACAGAAATGTTGGGAAAGCAGTTGATACAGTGGCATTTTTTCGGCTGAACTCGAAGCAAAGCGTTGGAATTGACGACAAGTGAACCACTTCAGTCCGAAAAACGCCCATCTTCAGTGCAAGAAGTAATTTTGAAAAAACTGTTTAAAGCAGTGGTTTTCAGGTTTTCAACTTTTTTTGTTTAATCGCCCACCTGCAGGAATTTTGCTTCAAAATCGCCCCCAACTTATGATTTTAATGTTGGTAAAAATATTATTTTAATTTGAAAATTTCAATGCTAATGAAATGAAGGGGCAGTTTAGTTAGCACAAAAACGAACAATAAAACGAATGCAATTGCATTTGTGGAAACAAACTACCAAAACACTTATTTCCAAAAACAGTTGTTTCGAACCATGGCTGCGGAGCCGGAGCTGGAGCCAAAAAATTTTGAATGGTGGTGCCGGAGCCTGAAATTTGAGGCCCCATTCAACAGACATATTTTGTATAGCAACCAGCAAGTACAAATAATGCAATGGTTTTTTAATGGAACAAATCGTTCTGGAGCCGGAGCGAAAAATTTTGGATGCCTGGAGCAGGAGCGAAAAATATGAGTTTCGGTTCCACAGTCCTGGTTCCAACTACTGCGAACCTTGCCCTTGGCTTTTATCTGCAGGTTTATTCAATGCAGGTTGCAAATTGTTCAGCTTTAAGTCGTATGGCGTTTCCACCCAGGGACGTCGGAACGGGGGTGCATGACGGGGCACTGCCACCCCTGCCCTTTGAAAGGGGGATAACGGAGGCACAGGTGCCCTCACATTACAGCATCACAGGTAATTTCATGGTTTATCAAGATCGACGTTAAGCAAACTTATTGCAGCTATTCGCGCACACAGAAAATTCAGAATGTTTTTCTATAATTTCTGTTATTATTTTTGACTCTTTTGAGGTCAACGTTATTTCCGAAAATGTAGCCGAAATGCGAAAAGAATGACTATTATGGGTGCGCTTTTACATGGAACTCAAGCAAACAGTTTTGAACTCTTGGTACGTCAAAACATAACAATTATGGAGACAACTTTTGCATTAAAACGTTCCTTATATTTTATACCACCAGTGACGAAAGTATTAACAGCATGCGACAGTCTTACTATGAGGCCATCGATGTAATCACCAGGGCTGTGGAACCGGAACGCAGATTTCGGGCTCCGGCTCCGGGAATCTAATTTTTTTGGCTCCGGCTCCGGTTCCAACCTCTAAAAGTTTTTGGCTCTGGCTCCAGAAAGATTTGGTGGATTAAAAACTAAAAGCCACTGTATTATTTGTACAGCTCACTTGCCCAACAAACTATGTCTGTTGAACGGGAACCCAAACTTCAGGCTTCGGCTCCACCATCTGAATTGTTTTGGCTCCGGCTCCACAGCCCTAGTGATCATTGAAAGCTTCAACACACGGTTTCAACAGGAACCTATTCTTTTGTAAGCAGTATAAAAAAACTCTACCACGGTTAATGTTTAAAAGAGGTATTTCAGAAAACAACTTAACAATGACGAACGCTTTAATCGGTAAAGACAAACTGAGACTACAAATTGATTAATTGCCTACAATACTTGGTTTATACAACATGGAGGCGAAGAAAAGAATAACATAACATCAATCTCCCGTATTTCAGCAGTCGCTAAAATTTTCAGTTCAATGCTCTCTGCAAAAAAACACTACTCCGAGGTACATCAGCTAATCAAACTCTATTACACTATACCTCTGACCCAGGGGCGAATCCAGCCAGTAAGGTTGGGGGTGGGGCGATTTCAGTAATATTTGGTAGTCAAGTCTCATAACTGTTTCGCTACTGTAAAAGGGTAAAGTATACTTCACAACACTGCTGTGACAAAACAATGGACGACAAAATGGCCTTTAATTGCGAATGTTGTTTTCAGAATTGTACAAATTCATGGTGAACAAAGTTACTTTCGTAGGTTTTAGGCGGGCGGTCGCTTCAATCGCCCCGTCCTGGATCCGCCCATGCCCTGATCTCAGCAACATCCGAGCGTACGTTCAGCGCAACGTGCCGATTAAAGACACGGCTGTGCGCAAACACTGGGGGAAATCACTTAAAATAACGTAATGTTTGCAAGTGGTCAAAAATGTCGCATAGATAACATCGACATCAAAGCTGTTGCTAAGGAATTCTCTGAGCGGAATGCCAGCAGAACAGCCTACTTTGGAAAATAGTATAGGCATTCAGCAAACGTTTTCATATATCTTGTATTACAAAGAGCATGCACGGACAAGTTGTGTCGAACATTTCCTACTGATGAATGAACTTTCAAACGTATTCTCATTTGTTCCCAACTACTGCCAGCTTTTATGGTTCTTTTGTTTTGTGTGCGATGAGTCGGTGACTGTTTTGTGTCTTAGAAATTACTTCTGGTCGGATACTCGGCGAAATACTGTTTCACGCATTCTGAGGCAGAACAGAGGTTTAGCAATGTGTTGAAAGTTTTGCATCGCTTTATTTCAGCAACTGTTTATTACTGCAGTAACGCTACATGCTATGCTTAGTTTTGCAAGTTTGTTTTGCTTGTTCTTTTGGCAACAAACATGTTCGTTTCGTTTGATGGTTTTATGCAGTTTTCATAAAAATCTTCTAGTGTAAAATTTTCGAGGTTTGTCAAATAAATATCATATTGGAAAAAACAATCACATTGGTAACATTTATTTTGTTTTTTTATACGTTTCCATTGCCCTCAATTCTTTTACTGCCCCCTCCCCTTCCCTATCGCTGCTCCGGCGTCCCTGAAGATGAACAAAGTACAGCAATGTCTACACGCACAGCAAAATACTCGACTGAAAAACATAAGCACGTTTTACAATTACGGCTAACTATGAGTAATTTTGCTAGCCATTAATTGCTGCGTAATCGTCTCATAACTGTCATTTTTCACGCATTTTTTAATAGAAGACACTTGGTTCCACTGTTTTACTCGAACTACGAACCAAAGTTTATAAAACATATGATAACGGACTATGATTGTTTTGCCAACGAAACAACGTTTTGGCAATGCTCTATCAAAAACTATATGAAGTCTTGTTTCAAGGCTATTTTGCTAATAAAACACATACAGTTGGGGGGATTTGTGTCAGTTCACGGGGAGAAATAATTAGGCTATGCTTTAATCACAACTTTTTATTAATATTCTTAATCGCAGCGTAAGTTCATGGGATGATTCAGTTGTAGCAATATTATGATTGTTAGACCGTTTTTAGTATCTTCAATGAAACTGACGTTTCTCGTCTTTAGGAAATGGATTTCGGTCGATTGGGTATTTCCCGATGGCTATATCAGTATTGGTTGCTTTCAACCAACATAAATACAATAAAACGAACCAATGCTTACTACTGTATGTATACGAATTTAATCAATATAAGTATCATAAAACAAACTAACCCTTACTACTCTATACGAGAAAAGTCGAAAAGTCCGCGCGTGTTGACATGCCTGGAGACTTGCAAATGTTATTGCCGAATGTCGCTTTTTTGACGCTACTCATGCAACGACTACTAGGTCAACAACTACCAAAATTGGCTACTTATTGCAACAGTTTCCCAGCTATTTTATCCTGTTTTAAACATTAGCAATGTACGTGAAAATTCGTCAGAACCACAGTGCTTGGCTCCCAACCAGTAACATCTCCGTGGCCTTGGATAGTTAGTGCAGCAATGCGTTGTACGGGACAATGCTAGTTTGATTGTCACATCAGTCCTACATCCTGTGTTTTATAACCTGTTTTACAAAACATGGAGTCGAATATGCATCAAATGGATTGGTTCCAAAGTGGCAAATAGTTTTTATTTTTGGAATCAATTCAGAATTTTAGTACATTCTAACCTGCAGAAACCGTCCCCGAAATCTGGTAAATCACAAAATCTCCCCCTGAGGGGCGATTTCGCCCGCGCTGAATATCACTGGTATAAAGCTTGCACACGAGAAGTTGTCCCGGGTAAGTCCAAACCCTTCAGTAAGCTTACAGCATTCAACGGCAACCCGCCTGCGATATCTATGGACGACAGGGGGCGGGGAAAGATTGATGCACGGTATGTGCGCTGTCAAAATGACTGCGCACATCGCCCGTGTCTGCGTTGTGATTTTGTTCTTTAAAAGCAGAACTCCTTTCTTAGGCCTTGTCAGATAGAGGAAGGCCCCTCAGAATAATATACGGAATTCCAGGCCAACTGGTCACTGCAAATTCCTCAATTCTCCTAGATCTGTCCTTGAGGTGGACATTCAAAACACACCAGATCACCACAACCACAACGTTTATTTGTGATTGCACTCTCGGACATTTTCATGTGGGACGCCAACGGAAAAGATGGAGGTCGACAAGCAATAAATAAGTGAACCAAACTCATTTTTTCGGCAGCTGCATCTGCCTCAACGTAAGACCTGCCGTTCCCTCACGACAGACAGACTAACCGGAGGATTGTTTCTTTCTACGTGAGCAAGGGCACGTGGCTTGAGCGTTGTAACGGACTGCTAACTGCAGTGAATGACAAAAAACATGTTTTCAAACAGCAAAAACAAACGGTGAACAGAATGCATGCAAAACCCCCACACTTTCTACGAACCACGAACGCGAGGAAACAATTTCTGGCGCGCGTCGCTTGCAGTGACGAGGTTCCACCAAACACATCAAACAGTCTAGCAGCTACACTAACTACACACGTTGCAATGCAGCACAGATAACGAAGCACACGACACATGTTTTGGCAGGCAGCATGTTCGTGGCCATGGATGGATGTCAGAAGGATTCCTTCGCAAGTGGGGCCCAATAGTGTTATATTTCATTTTACACACTCGAAACTGACAACACAACCCTTTTCTGTAGGAAAACGTTTTAATTGCAAAATCCGGGGGGAGGGGGCAAGAGTCCCCTTCCGACGCCCATGTCCGTGGCAATTGAATGCATGCTTTCTAGTCACACGACACAGGAGCGAGCAGAGAACGACTGGGGCAACTAAGGCGCTGATCCTGCAGGTTCAGCAAAATGCAAGGCGATGAGATGGACTTGCACAAGGCAAGCAAGAACCTTTGCTTCGATGAGACTTTTGGAGAAAGCGCATTGATAATATCGGCGTGGCTGTGGGGCGGCAACTTCCTGCTCAGGTCCAGAACGGTGTGGTCATTTATAAATAGCAACAAAAAAGCCTGTTTGTCATCGGCAATCACTGCTCGGGGGTATTAACGCATGCGGCAGTAATGGGGGTTTATTTGAGGCTTCCCACCGACTCCAGTACGCGAAGTTAGCACCTGTACGCCAAAAAGGCGAAAACCAAAGAAAGGGCGCCACTAAAGCTTGTATGCAAATTCCAAGCGTTTCGCTGTGTTCGATGAACCTTGCCGCGCACGGGTATACTGCTTAAGGAACTACAGGGAAAAAACTTTANGCGTTTTTGCAAATCAGGAGCGGCGAAGTTGATTTGACGTTCGTTGCACAGACGAGAAGCTCACATGTTTAGTTTGCAACTCCTCCAAGTAAGGTTTAAAAAAAGAAAAATAAATTAATCTTCAAGAGCAAGGTACGGTTTTTGCGATAGTGAGGCAGACAGTTGTCGATTGGAATATTTCTAAACGAAGACGAGTTGCCACTGAACAATTCGCACCAATTGCAAAGTTGACATCAACTGGCGCGAGTCCGGTAGATCGAGAAGGAACATCAGCGCTTCAGACGTGAAAAATTTTGAGGTGCTACTTCTTTTGAATTTAAATAAAGTATGAAATGCTTGGGCGAAAAAGGACATGGACCTGCATTCACAGAGACGGCGAGCAAACAAGCTTTTCTTTACAACGTATCAACAATCAGGCAGAGACATCTACGGTGGAAATATTATGGCAGCCATCACCTCAGCGCAGATACAGCTTCGCGGAAAATGGCACCAGCAAACAGAATCAGCTCAGTCAATACCGGAATATTATTACAGAAATCAGCAGTGAAGGCTAGAAACTTGGCATGGAGCACACTTAAAACAGGGAAGCAGAGAGGATTTTCGTACCCAAGTGTCAAATTAATCCCAGACAAAAATTTTACTTGCATTAGTGCTACTTTGAAACAGTTCTCTTTCATCGTTCTTTCTTGAGAGAACGCGTCATGTTGAAACGGTGGAGCAGCACGACACAGTACAGTACAAAAATATTTTCTACGCGTTGAGACGCATCACTACACTATCTACAAAAGTCGAAGTCTGACCTTGCAACGCAACAGGGCCACTGGCTTGCAACATCTAATCGACTAATCCTGGCCAGCAACTCCTTGTTGCTGAAAACCGGGCATGGCGCCGACAACAGCGTCGCCATGGCAACCTTTCGCATCAAATTTTTCTGTTTGGCCAACCAGACCTACCGAAGCGAAGGTCGACGGAGGATGTGGGGACACAGGGGGAGCACCGCCCCCTCCAGCCTGAACGGTGGATTCCAGGGCTGTTTCTTTGTTTCAGAAATGGGCGTGGCCCGCGCCGAACACCGCCTGGAAAGACGATTCGTAGAGCGCGATAAGCAGCATTATGACGACACCGATGACCAAGCCCACGTTCTGGAAAGCGAAACGCGAGACGGCGTCTTCCTCGGCTGTTGACTCAAGCATCTGCGGAATCTGCGAGCAGCAAAGCGACATTAAAAATAGCAACGCATTGCTTAGCTGCGATGGGTCGTGCACAGAATGACCGGAGTGAGGCTGCCCAGGCATGTCGTGCCGAATACTCTCTAACCGGAGAGCAACCTTGAAGCTGGCCAAGGACCAAGCCACACGGTTACAATCCTGGTCTTGGTGTGGAGCCATTAGAACTGCTGGCAGAGTTTGCTGAGAGAACACGAACATTGTTTACGTGATCTGGTGGGACTGCTGTACCTGCGGCCAGTGGCGCGCTAACTAATTACATAACAGATGACAAACAAATAAACAAATGAGCTAAGTAACATTTTTTCGGCAGCTGCAAAGATGACCGCGCCTTTTGTGCCAGTTGCTATGTAAAATTTTCATTTTCTTCGTCTTTTTTTTGACATGCGTGTACTTTACTCACCGTCGCTAAAATACATCTCTCTTTCTAGTGCCAGCACCGGTGCAATATGAACACACATTTTGTGCAACTCACCATATCGACGAGGGCAACGTACAGGAAGCCTCCGGCTGTGACAGCTAGAATCCACAGTTTCACTGACGAGGTGTATTCTCCAACTGCCATTCCTGTGTACAAAGCGAATCGCTGACTTTTCTCGCAAATCCACGCAACGCCTTCGTTACAGTGTCGCAAGCACGCACAACGAAACTGCTGGAGGGGAAGGCAACGAAACTTCACCGCAACAGGCTTCCACTCGCAAGTCGCCGCAAGGTATCGCCCACCCACGTGCAAACGTTTCAAACTGCATTGAACTACTTCCTGGAAGCAAACTTCTCTCACCGCGGTCTCAATGACTACTCGCAGATGGAACGCGTCACCGGAACATGGCAATGTAAAGTTTAATAAATCGCAGCAGGTTGGATCAGCTTTGCGGGAAACACTAGCGCATTTTCTAAAAACTTGTTATTCGCCAGCCATGTCAAAATGCCCGCATCCGGCTTTTCTCGAGCCGACAAAGTGGGCGTCAGGTGAACAATTGACCAAACGGACGGACATCAACAGCTTAGAATCAAGTTCGCAACGCTCACGCCTGCAGCGAACTCGCGCTACAAAGTCGGTTTCAACAACCAGGATCTTACCAATCAAGACCCCGAAGAATGCCAAGCAGGCGCAGAGTCCGTTGTAGAGGATGGCTTGCTTTATGGACATTCCCGCCTTCAGCAAAACGGCGAAGTCTCCCAGCTCGTGAGGCAGCTCATGGCAGAAGACAGCCAGAGACGTGCTCAGCCCAGCCGCTACGCTGCTGCTGAAAGCGGCGCCTGAAAACGAGGCACCCTGCTGTTAATAGGTCGCAGGCTTGCTGACGCAGAGGATCATAGCAAGCGACGCGGGAAACGGTCTATATGACGCATAGTGAAGTCTGCGGGAGCGCATCGCAGGCTGTTTGTTGATTGTGCGGGCTTTCCCCTTCATTTGCCACTTAGAAACTCAGCTTAGTCAAACGTCGTACCGCACATGTTATCGCAGCCATTTGTCACTGCGCGAGCATACTCTGGTGAGCAGCAAGTTCTGTTCTGCATACCATACCAACCTCCCTTAAAACAACGCGAAAAATGGAATAGTACCCGGATCGGCTCTCATTTATTAAAGACCCGCCAAAACAAGAACTTCACACCACACCAATTATGAAACAGAAGAAGCATTTACTTACACGAGAGCCAGCTTGCGACAAGCTGTTATTGACAATAACACAATGGTTATGAACCAGCCTTGCGAGGAAAAAGCTAAAACGAAGTTTTTAACATTTTTCTACTACAATTTGGAATGTGTAGTTGAAAATAGTTCACATCAATCACATACCGATCGCCAGGCCATCGCTGAAATTATGCAAACCGTCTCCCATCACGATCATCCATGCCATGTCTTTTATACCAGTGGCCGCCGTCATGTTGGCATGGTGACAGCTGTGGTGGTGGTGATGATGATGACCATTCAGGTGATGCGGACTTTCTACAGATTTATTCGGTGCATAAACAAAAATGACAAATGTCACAGCCAACGGTCGTCACCCCTTCCTACGTTGCTTGGTTTAATTTAAAATGAAAAACATCAGTTTTGCCAGGTTGTCGACGGAGTTCCACTTAAAAAGCATTTCGCTAACAGGAGCAGATTTTTAACCTCAGCGCTGACAAAAGAGTTTCGTTTATTCAAAGCGAATCCTTAAGCTTTACATCGGAAGCGACGTTGCCAGGAAACCGTTTTGTATGGGCGCCATCTTAACAGTAAACAACGGGTTCTAAGAACCAGATTTGCTGATTGTCAGGTTGTGCTTTTGCTGCTGTTTCTATGGGGCGCTGTTAGTAAAAATATGATATCTGACAGATTTAGCACAAAAACTGCTATCTCTGCGCAGAGATAACTATCTCTTCGCGCATTTAGCTATCTCTGCGCAAAGATAGCTAAATATGCGCAGAGATGCAGTTTTTGTGCTAAATCTGTCAGATATAATATTTTTACGAACGGCGCCCCATATATTTCAACAAACAACAGACAGACTTCATTACAGCAAGACGGTATGAACAGTAAGGATTGCTTTATTAAGCTCACTCACCGATGGCCACGGGGGTTACGTGGTGGTTGTTGCAAGGCGCCCCTCCACAATCCCTCGACGCCAAAACGTGATTCGTTCCTGAAATCAAAAACACGTACGTTTCCAGCGGAGGACGGAGCGATTGCGACAACGCACTAAAAAAAGGGTGGAAAGCAGCTGCACCCTGCTGCTGGTAGATCTCGTTGTATATTCAATTCCGGAACCAAGGTAACCGAGGTGGGTTTGGACACATGCCACCAGTCGCTTTCACAGCACTACATTAGAGCTCCGTATCTGGCACGAAATTTAACCTTATTTGTGTAATTTACCTCACTCATCGGAAGAAGGAAACGTTCTTACACAAAGCCGTGGAAATTAGGGTACTCATAATCGTAGCAAGAGTCCAGGAATTTACAGGCGTCAACAGAAAAAAAACGTAGATGAAGTATCGAGGTTGATTTTTTTTCCAGTAAAAAAAATACTATTGACGCAATGCAAACTTAACATGCGGAGAAACGAAACTTACGGATTCCGTTCCGTCCGTTCTGAAGCTTCGGAACCTGCTTGGTCTCGTGTGTGTTTATGCAGACCTGTAAACACGTTCGATGTTGAAGCGCGCATAGGCGGGCGTTTTAACTGCACGGTTAATTTCAAGTCGAAGTTCGAGTGCGGTTACGCCAATAAAGTTTTTTTCACCACAAAACTGATGCGATTATTTTTCGATTTGTTTTACGAAGTGTTTCCGAAACAAAAGTGAAAGTGTTTCAGAAAATAAAATAAAGTTTTTTTGAAACGAAATTGTTTTTATTTAGAAAACACTTGCGAAACGGACGTGTTTTGCAAACGAAACTAAAATTGTTTTTGAAACGTTCGTTTTGTTTGTTTTTTTTTTAATGCGAGAAACAAAAATTTGTCAGGGTTGCACGCATGGTCCACCATAGTCGTGACTGGCCTCGCGGCAAATTTTTCTTTTCTTAGACATGTCCCGAACTGAGGACGAAAACGCTTTGAAGTGAATCCGTTTGCATGTAAACGATTGTTTGCTGGTAGGGGGACGCTTTCAGAAAAATCTTATTAAACTTTAATTCCAATGTCACGGGGATCAGACAAAAGCCACACTGCTCACAAAAGTCGCTCGAGGTAACGTTCAAATGTTATGATCATTGTTCATGTTTCATTCCGCGCATTTCCGTCGTCGCGTATGGGTCGTTAAGCGAAACAGGCCACGCACAGTTCTCGTTCACAAAGCAACTCGTTTTGAGAAGTGAGCAATCGTATATCCTGCAGCTAACCCGCAAGATATTGACCACTGCTTTGAACAACGCTCTTAACACAAAAGATACGATCATAGAAAGCAGCGTTAAATGGCAAAACTACATAACAGGCAGGAAATGAGCGCTTCTATGAAACGGAAACCAACCAGGAACCTCTACGACAGTTAATGGGTCGATTTCATACGCGATACGTACTCGATTCACATATTCGCGTACGAATACAGTGTTCCTGAGTTTAACGATATTCTGAAGTGAAACGGTGATTTTTGGTCTCCACATTTACACCTGTTTTGCTATATCATTTGCGAAGGAAGAATGCATAGAAATAAAACATTACCGTAAAGCAACACCAAGAACGCTTACCGTTCCATTGGCATGACTGCAATCGACTATGACGTCGCCGTTGCCAAGGTGAGTTTCCTTCGCATTCAACAGATCTGCAATGAGTTGACACGACTGTGAGGGAGGGAAGCAACAAACAGGGCGTCGGGTTGCAAAGTTCGGGTGCTTTTATCGACAAGACTGCATGGACCTAATCACGTTGACCTACTACGTTGGACCAGAGGTGGCCATGGATCCGGGGTGCCGAAGTCGACTCTCGGATCCGGAGTGCAGGAGTTGACTCCCGGATCCGGAGTGCCGGAGTCGACTCCCGCAAGATTCTGTGTTTTTCTTTCGGACCCGGTGGCAAGCGAAATTTGACCTCTGCGAAATTTGTGACCTATTATTGTTTGTCAGTTATTTTACTTGTCAGAGTAAAGGAATGAAGTTTGGAGTTTACTTTTTTGATGTTTGTTGTGCAAATTAAAATTTTTTGCTTAGATGTCAGATACACACAAGCTACAGTATGGAAACAAGTATAACCACTGAAAAATACTGGACTTAGAAAAAAAATAGAGGTTTAAGACTAAGTTTCACCAAAACCCTAACCCGATCTACCTAAACACTAAACCCTAATCATCAGTTTTCTAAGCGCATCTGATACGTAGAATTTCACTCCGTACATCCACACATGACGTGAAGTCAGAAATTTCGCTTGACACCGGAGTTACAAATTTGTGAAAAACCGGACCCAGAGTCTCTTGTCAATTTCGGCAGCAGCAGGAGTCTGTGTGGTCATTTCTTAAACAGGAGTAAGTTTCGGTTGTGTTGCGATCGGAAAGCCCGAGCGGCATGTGCGCAAAGCTTCGCACTGTGGCAGCAAGCAACAATAGCGATCACGCCCCGCGATCACTCTTCGCATACGCTGTTGCTACGTTACATCGTTTATATCGTTAGTATCACCAGAGATTACACGCCACGATCACTCTATTATTGCTTGTTCGCGCCACATATACATGGGTGTTGTTCTTCGCGCACATCCCGTTCGTGGTGAATCACACATTCAACGCAACGCAAACGGAGAGGTTGCAAAATCGATGGTAGCCGGATTCTCAAATTTAAAGAATATCCGGACCCGGATTCAAAAATTTTGGAACAGGAGCGGAGTCGGAAAAAGTGACCTCAGCCACCTTTGCGCTGAACCCATTAACAGCCGAAATGCATTGAAATGCACAAACCAGGGCTGCAATGCGCGTCATTTGGGAACTCTGGCGAACCGAACGTTGCGTCGCTACCAGGCTAATTTCTATACTGAGCCGTGAATCATATTCTTCAATCATCGATCTTGAAGCCTGCAGCGTATGGTGTTGCGATCGCTAAATATGTTTATAACGACCGACATCAATTTGCAGTCAGTTTTAGAGCAATGGCAACGCAGATTACATTAACATTTATTAAACACACGATTTTTAGGTCAATGCTAACTTAACTAAGAAAAACTGTTAACGCAAGCTTTCGGCTATTTTGAAAACAACGTAGCTTCACGTTTACTACAGATGCGCGACTGTAGTAAATACCCGAAAGCTTTAAAGCTGGTTCTCCGTTACAGACCGTCAAGCTTTACTCAGTGTTAACGCAAGCTTTTGGGTTTTAATGGTCCCTCTGTTGAACATGCATACTTGTAGTAAAAAGTGCGTACTTCAACGGGGATTATGTTGGGAAGAACAGATAATTTCAACGTGCGGTTTGCCATAACCAATGTTTTCCAAAATGTTGGAAGGAATAGGGAAAATGAAACGGCGCTTGAAAATATGAAGGTCTGGACGTACTTTGTATTTCGGCGGATTCAGGACTGTCTGCGCTTCCTGCAGGCGACCCGGGTGTTTTAGCAGATGAAGAGGCGACAGCTGCAGCATTTTTCCTCTGCAAAGCATCACTAATGTACAAACATTCAGGCAGAACAAGCAAACAACCATAGAAAAAGTTAAATTATTATCTTCAAAAATTGTTGGGCCGGTTTAAGTGCAATCAAGCATATTTGTTTTTGCACTTTCGCCCTGAAAATGAGAGGCTCTTACCACCAGTGGTCATCGCTTTAGAACCACACGAACGATTAATCGAAAACCTGTGCAATTAGTTAAAAAGCAAACTGCTCTTTCCTTATCGTATTACGTCCGGCGCACTTGGTTGTAATAAAGCCGTTAAACGATAGTCGAGGATGCTTTTAACCAGAACGCAGGGCTGTTGGAAACACAAAACTGCTCACGACAGTTAATGGGTCATTTCATACGCGTTACGTACTCGATTAACCTATTCGCGCACGAACGCAGTGTTCAAGTAAGCACTGCATTAGTGCTAAATACACTTCGTGCCATAATGAACAACAAACTAGTCCACGCGCGGTTACGAGCTCAAAGCGGCAGTGCTGCTGAAACGCAGTGAGAAAAAGTGCTGCTGCTGCAGCTTCATTCATTTCTATTATAAGAACAAGGACAAGCACCACCTGTGCGTAAAACAGTATAAGATCCGAAATACAACAGCACGCAACACTACAGCACCCGAGTATGGCGCCAAGCATCCAGACGTAAACGTACTTTACGGTTGCGTAGTAAGGTCATCACACTTTCGAAAACGAAGAAGGCGTAGATTCCCAAGACCGCCACAAGGCTCTTTAGCACTTTCTGTCGCTCCTCTGCCACGCCTTCCTCGGTGCTGTGGTCATGGCCAGTGTGGTCCGTTCCGCCCATTGCCTAGCAACGAAAATCGCGTAATGCTGAAAACCTGTGCTTTGCAGTGAGATCAAGACAAAAAAAAACAATGACTGACAGGGAGAATATAACTGTACCCAACAACAAATTGAGTGGTTTGGCATTACTGCAGATTACTGCAATGCAACCCGCCCAAGGCAGGGAGTTTACGAACGCTTTGTGGAAAAAACACACGAGAATTCAGATTCATTTGCTGGAAACGTAAACCAAATGCTTCAAATTCCAGTTTGTTGAAACGCATACCTAGACGGCGTTCTCCGAAAAGCAGCGAGTCTAGATAAGCTGCGGAAGTCGGAGAACAAGCCATCGGCGAAACAATTTGGCAACATTGGGACTATTTCACTCCCGTAAAATCATAAGGTCAGTTTGATTGCCTTGCGTTTGACAATGCAAACAATGTTGGGCAGCTTGATCTCTCGATCACAGATTTTTGTTCGTATGCGGGATGCCGAATAGAAGACCTCTATTCTAGTTTGTACAAAGTTGACAAAAGCTTTTGTCGGGCTGTTGTGGGCAGCATAGTTTCCTTAACTCGGTTTGTTTTTGGTAGGCATGCAACTGCCATCCAGGTAAACCTTCACGTAAAAATCAAAAACGTTTGTACCAATTGAATCATATCATAACAAAAAGTAAGAAAAGTTTTTTTTGCGACCATTATTCGAACAGTTTGCGGTTCGAACATTAGGAGCCTCGTTTCAGGCACCGCCACCACAATATACAGGATGTCCATAAAGTCTCTTTACAATTTAAAAAAATTATTAAAAAGTGAAATGATGAGATATCGCAATGAGGTTTGTTTTATGTTAATCAGTA
>JGI24159J19872_10006048_pt1 | contig 15713 bp, 8 predicted proteins | sample Ectturendosymbi4_FD_19872 | JGI IMG/M metagenome (IMG submission 19872) | reverse complement strand
CGCAGGGTCTTCACCGGTGAAAAGGTCAATTGACCTGCGGCTTATTCGTGAACTACCCTTGATTCTCGGTATATGGCTAAAATTTCTGCTGCGGCTTATCTGCGGATGCGGCTAATAAGCGAGTATATACGGTAGATGCCTTGCGACGAGTTCGCGCAACAATGGATGAAGCACTGAGCATGGCAAGCAAAAGCAAAAACTGACGAGGAGAACGGATGCTCAAAACAATGAAGCTTTTATTGTACGTAAGAACTTCTTAAATACTTTTCATAAAATAGTTGAAATGGACCAAGGGTCGATCGATAACGACGTATATTAAAATGATACTCGGTTAGTTCTTATTTTTTTAGCGATAGTTTAATCTTTGACGTTAGAAAACACGGTAATGAACTGTCGGTTGAACAAAGTCAAAACCGACAAAATTGCCAAAGGGTCTAAAAGCCAGTGGTTCGTGATCTTTCAACCAGCAGTGACCCCTATACCTGAATATACTGGCTTGGTGATGTCTCCTCTGCGCAGCGTACAAAGGAGGTGCGCGATGAAAGAGCAAACACTATTGTGATAAGACGGATAAGTCGTTTGCTGCTGGAAGTTAATTAAAATACGCCTCGATTCATGAAAGCACAAAACAAGTAGTTTTAGTATTTGTGCATGTGAGGGTTAAAAGAAAGAAACACTTCGGCATTCCTTCTGGGGATTACCAGATTTTTCAATAGGGAGCCCGTTCAGAAGTACTGGTCTAAGCAGAAAGAAACTTACTTTGACTGGTCTTTCTATATCGGGATACTTGTATCTCCACCATATAAGACCAAGGATGGCCATTCCAACGCAGAGCCAGTTGAAGAAGCTGAAGTAAGTGATTAAACTCCATATATCTCCGGACACCAGGTACAGAAGAGACATGATGCACTGAGAACAAAACAATGGTTGAGGCAACGACCAAACACGGACCATATGTTGATGTTTTTTCAGTTTTTATGCGCGAAAGGTAGGCAGCCTGGAAGCTTCTGTTTCCGCTGTGAACAGACGGCGACACTATTATTGCGGCGAGAGTTGTTAACTGCATTGACTGTTGCTAATAACAACAAGGTTGTGAACTAAAACAACATCTCATATTACTGATTAGACAGGTGGGATTGTGAATTAGTGACGGACAATTCAGAATACCGAATCCTGATGATTCGGATAACGAAATATCTGAATCACAAATGCTAGTTTCTACCGGATTCAGTTTTTACCTTTCACCAGAGTGCCAGAAATGAACTTAAGTGTGAGTGGTGCTTGTGCAAGTAATTGTAACGCTTGTGTTGTTCGAAGCTGAAAGCATGCGATGTGCTTGAGCGACGAAAAAGGGTGATTTGTGTTTCGTCGCAGACAACAGAAATTGCAAGCTATCTGAAATTAAAAATTCAACGAAATAACACGCTAGGCTGGTGGCGCAATAACGCGGGACAGGGGCCTTGGTTGAAGCAATTGCTTTGAATACCTCTGCATGTCTGCCACGTCAGCGTCTTCAGCGAGAAATTTTTCGAGAGCGGATTGACAATCACCAAGGTCTCGTTTAACGGGTTAGATATTTAGAAAGACTTGATATATTGCACTGCAATATATTTGTTTTTTTGATTATGATTTGGTTGCTGTCGTGAAGAGCAGTAAATGTCTTCATGTCGGTTGTTGGTGCAATATCGGAAGCGAACATATTCTAAACAGGATTCGGTATATTGCCGCTGAGGTGTGCGAAGGTGGCTATTGTGTTCTCGCGGGTTGCGTGTATTGATTTCATCGTTTTGCTGCGAAATGGTCTGTTTGGTATTTGCCTGGAGATATTGGTCTTTGTCCTTTTTACCGTTCCGAAGGGCTTTTATCCATCTATTTAGCTTCAGAAGTTTTATAGATAACCGGTATTTCGCCACAAAATGCAATTATGGCGCGACAGGTATGAATTCTGAAAATGAAGCACTTAATTTTTTTTCCGTGCATCATTCTGCAAATCGGCATGACGCTGATCATGTTATTTAGATCTGCTGTTGAGCCTGACGCTGAAAATCCTGGACATTTTTGCAAGTTCGAGCAATTCTCCCAAGAACACGACTTATTTACGGTCGGTGACCGTAGAATGGATACGGTTGGTCAAATCACGGAAGTGTTGATCAATGAAAATAGCTACACAAAAGTGACGAGGCCTTGGAGTACTGCCAGGTTTATGCTCAATGGCATTTATAAACGATTATAAATCAATTATATGAAGGAGTATTTGGTTGAAACCGACCCCTACGAATTGCCAATGAAAAAAACCACGCGTTATTATTGGCTTTGCTTTCACCCTTCGCTACAGGGAGGCCGAACTAGAAGATGCTCCAATACAGCTGAACATTAGTGCTGATGGCAAGAGTTGCCTGGAACATTGCATGCTGGCATGGAGATAAATTTGCGAACTGGCGACAAGGTGGTGGGTGATGATGTTGATGGGCGTACTGAAAAATAACTCGGCGGGATGGTTGTGCTTACGAAAAATCCAGCTTTATTACAGATCCCTGAGATAAATGAGAATTTCACAAAACATTTGTTGTTGAAATTCGGAAGCGGGCGATTGAAGATAGTGATCTACTTTGATGAAAGTGGCGCAAGCCGTTTTTGTTGCAAAATGAATGTCATTAACGCTGTTCTTTTTTCTACACATGTAGTATCGTAGCATTTGCCACCAGGTTTCCAATCAAGCAGATAAATTAGCTCTTCTGGCGATTATTTTATTATTAGCCGACGTTTCGTCTAATTACATTGCCCTGAGGAAGCCTACTTGAATAGGTGGGCGAAACGTCGGCTGATAACAAAATAATCGCCAGAAGAGCTAATTTGTCTGCTTGATCATTAACGCTTTCAGAAGCTTCTTCTGTTGCTGCATGCTCTTATATAAATCCTCGCTAACTGTTTTCACTCACGTGGCGCTGATTAGTTTTGTCGTTTTGATATGCAAGCATGTTGCTTCGAACCTTGTCCACGTGTATTTGTTTTTTCAATTGATGAATGGTACTCTGCATTCGATTTAGCTTTTATGTAGCAAATCCGGGATAGGAAAGTATTCTGCATTATCTATCCCTGACAGACACAGTCATCCAACACATACCTACGCCACATCAAACTGTTTATTTTTTTCGCTGCGACATTTCGGTCATTTGTCTCACAGCTGTATTAAAACTCGCCATAAGTGTTTGTTAACCTATATTTTCAGACATTTTGACCGAAATGACTTAAGCTTTTCGGTCATTTCAAAAACATTTCGGTCCATGACCGAAAAAAAACCTGGACATCAAATAATATGGCAATCGTGAGAACTAATGGGAGACTTGCGCGCTCAGAGTGCTACCACAAAGAGCACCGTGGTCTTTCCCACCTTTCACAATGCTATTTATATAACACTTAGTGCTTCCTGCGTTATTTCATAAAAAATTTGGCTTTTCCTTTTCGCGCGCACATAAAATCTCGGATGCTTTACGTTGACAACAATTCAGACATCGAACTGATGCAACAACGACTCACGTTGAATATGATGGCGGGTACAGGAGTGTATCTTCTTGTGTGGATCATTGCCAAGATGTTGGGCAGTTGGCCTTCTCTGGCGCCGACGAAAAACAGCCTGTGTGATCGTGTAAGTCAAGATGGTGATCCCCAGTAAGCATCAACGATCACTAAGACGTGCTGGCAACCCGTGAAATAGCACAAAACGCTGTTAGGACTGCGGCGCAAAGATTGCGCACGCCACGTTTACATCATGACTTCTTGTATTTTCAACTTCATTCTTGCAAGTCCTCCGAAAAGTTAAGACAGACTGATTTTAGGCGTTGAAATTTCGAAAAATTCCTGGAAACACCAGTTTCGGGAAATACCACAAATGCTGCAATAAAATAATTCAAAATTCGCGAAGTTTTCGTGATGAAATATTTAAGTATGTGATGCAAATTTCGAAAAGTCCTGAAAATACCACGTCGGGAAATGCTGTGCACAAGGGTAAACACAGAAAACGGGAAGTCAAAGACCTACAAATTCGTCGCGTAAAACTGCTCAGGCTCCAAATGTTTAGCGACTGGCAACTGGGGTGTAACGCGTTTCCCGGAGATAACAACAGTTCACGTCGTTCATGTCAAACTTGACAGTTCTCGGCCTTTTCGTATTTCAGTTTAAATCGTAACAGCAGGTCGTGCAAACTCCTTACGGTCCTCCGACACATGCAGCGAAGAAATTTCAGTTTTATCCACGGAAGTTTAAGTGGTTGTGTGTAGCTCATTCACCCTGACTAAAGCTTCGAAAACTGTCCAGTTGGTGGCAAGGTACACTCGGCATGTTTTTCAATAAGTGCGAACGTTACAAGAAGTCTCTACACATATAAGCAAGCGTAACACTCACAATCGAACAAAAAAGGGCCTGGTTGAAGCTGCATCGCAAAGCAATAGTGTGTTCCTGTTGTTCGTGTTATTACCAGCTAGGTCGTACCCAAGACACGCATCTGGCGCGGCCAATTTAAGAAGGGAACGCAGATCTTACCTCGACGACGTGAAGATAGATCCGTTGACGGAACCGAAGCAGGAGAGTGAGACGAAGACAGGGATGACCCATGACATGACGCCGAGGATTCGATCGCCGAATAACTGCGAGAAGCAACCGTTAGATTTAGGCAAGAAAAATCTCGGTTTGATTTTCAAGGTTCTGCACACAGTGCAGCACAAAAACTAGCCGTTCAATTTCAATCAAACAAAGGCTGTGATTGACACTTAAGCTGGTGAAGCAGCGACAACAAGAGACTGCACAACCAATACAACGACAAGACTATAGATCCAATGACGACCATTAAACAAAACGTGCGCCCCACACTTTGTTTGCAGGTTGATATACTTCACAGAGGTTAGCAATTTTTAACTGTATCGTTGTTGTGCGTCGTGGTAAATTGCAGATTGTAAACGCACGCATGTCAGGGACTCAAGAGATAAGCTGAACGTCGCCAAACTTTAACCAACAGAGCTCTTTTTAATGAGACGGCGAAAAGCGAAAGACCACCAGCGGGTTACGAATCGACACAACTNAACATGAAACCATCACGCGAGTATGCATCGTTTTTGCTTTTAACCTGAATCACCAAGCGCCCTACTTTTCTATGTAGACATATCTATCTAGGGTGTTTTTTTAACTGACTTCTCTTGGGCCGTAATCAGAAATGATTGTATTGATAATAACACAATTGATATTCGGAAAGCTCTCAGAATGATTTCCAAATGTTCTAATTTTTCCAGAAACATGTATCATATTTTGACGGCAAATTCAAGCTGGAGGTTGCTGTAACCAGGTAATCATGAAAAACTTACCATGTTTTTTTATATAATGCCTAATAGTGCAGTTCTACATTGTTACTTGGACCAAAGCAGATATTCTCTTGACTGTGGAACAGTACTACAACCAGTTGCTCACCTAATCATTCAAAACACTGTTCTCTTTTGGCTATTTCGTACATACCTAACTTTTGACCTTTTTTAAATATATATTACAGAGTCATGCATATATTTTGGCGCAGTTATTCAGAGGGCAGACATCTTTTTTGTATCTAGTGAAGAGGAATATCCACCGAAAAACTGAGGTTGACTTGACGGGGTTGGGTCAGAATTATGCAAGAAAAGGTTAATGAGGAAGTTGCACCGGACCTAGACATCAACATTCCTACCCGATATTTTCAAAGTTTTATGCAAAGTGCAACATTGCAGCCTCGTTTCATAGTACGTCAGTTAAAGCCGATTTTGCCGTAATGTACATAGGTAATAGATATTTTTGCTACCGGATGCTAAAGCGCGCTTTTCTTTTTTGCAGCTTAACCACGATTCAATCGCGGACTTCCTCAACGAATTGCCGCAGAGTAACATTAAAGAATTACGTCTGATTCATCAAGAAACAGAAAAAGCGCGATCAACACACTCCAACCAACGACAAGAAGAATTAATTGAGTGGGTATGCTGCCTATGGAAAGAGATCCTTTCTCAGCAAAGAATCAGACACTATAAAATCTTACAGAGTACATATTTCGCCTACGATGTAGGCATCATCAGCTCTTATTCAAGTAGAACCGTGGGTATGCAACGACACTGACGCTACGACCCAGCTTCCAAATGAAAATCCTCGAGAACTTAAAACAGAAACGAGCGAACTTTTGATCATTTCTACAAAGACTGCTTACATCTCTGCAGTTGCAGAAGCAAAGATCGACATTAAATCTGAGACAGAAAATTGGTTTTATCGTGAGCTCGACGGCTTGCACTGCACAAACTTTCGGAAAACTATTTTTGCGCACGTTGGAACTGTAAGGGCATGCAGCAGAAAGCGTATTTTCGAATCATGTCGTAGATTTGCGCGAGCCCAGCCACAGAAAGTTCAGCTATTCCCACAAAGCACGCCCGATCAATAATGGCAGAAGCGCCAGGCGAAGCAAAGGAAAGACGAGTATTTCAACGGCAGGCATTGATGCGAGCGCGTTGGGTGTTCAACGTGGGAAAACACGGGGGCTGCTGATTGGCTTACAGCAGAGGCGGGGCAACGAAGGTCATCGGGTGAGTGGGATAGTTTCGCGATTGGTAAGTTGCCTTTTCCGAGAGCGAGCGGCATTGTCTACGTGCAAAGCTCCGTCAGCATAAGAGATAGTGGTGGGCGGTGTAGACCCTAGAGCCAAGGTCCAGACGATATACAGTACCTACACTCATGGACACTTCAACCAAAGTAAACCAGACACGTGGCCCGGTTTAACGAACTTCAGCTTCTATTACATTATCTCGGCTTTTGTTTAACCAGACGGGAGGTCCTGCAGGAAGGGAAAAGGCTTTCTTCTGCAAGTAACCATGACAACGTGGCTTGGTTTGTTATCGAGCGCACGATCCACGGCACTGACACAATTTTAACGGACCGCAAATCTGGCAAGGAGTTTTTACTGTATAAAAAGAAACTTGCGCTAGAAGTACCGAAACCACGCACTGCAGCCGGTTGCGACTGACTTGCGTTACAAATAGGCTAAGGTTTGCGCTTCAACCGTTCTACAAGCTCGTGGTATCGCTACGAGTAGTGCTAACCGTCCAGTGTATAAAGTTAGAGCGCGGTGGATATCCACCTTTTCACACGTTCAAGCTTTGCAATAACCAACGGGAGTTTGCACTGAATGTCGAATCGACATTCTCAGCAAAAGCGGTATCGGGGGGTGGTCGTTTCTATTTTCAATGTTACAAAGAACGTCGCACCAAACGATGAAAAATCAAATTTTCGCTGATGATGATAGTGACCAAGAATAACTACTGAGTTTCGCTGACAGCAATGCAGGCCGATAAACTTCCTACTGCTCGCCATGTTAAATCTTACCCAGTGTCCACAGCACTGGATTCAATAATCGTGAAAAGCGGACATCAACAACAGCGATTACGACAATCGCACGCATTTTGAGGGGTCAGGTTCATTTCTTGATAATTTTTACCTGCGCTGCAGATGGAAGCACTTGGATGGCGACCATGCACACAGGTCAAGCACCTATTAGGTAGAAGCAACAACCGGCAGCATGCCGAAGACTGAGCAGTGGTTCTTGTTGTCTCAGTGCAAGCGAAAAGTCGTACCACAGGTCCGCTGATTAGCAGCCGAAAATAAACAAATGAAACGTGAACCGGCTGGTGAACTCTTACATGCGCAAAGTTGGGTAAATCTTGGGTCGCAACGAATGGCTGTTTAAAACGGAAAAAAAACGCTTTATAAGACAAACGCATTAAAAAAAAAACTGCAAGCCCCGCTTTTTTGTTCGATAAATGTGGTATGTTTTGCGATCCCGTGCTTTTGCTTATACGCGATGCCACGCGTCACACAAACAAAACGCTATGTTTAGGTGCGCGTATGTTGAGATTGAAAGCTTCCGCAACTGATGCTGATGCGAGTTTAAAATAATGCACATGGTTGATGCAGGTCACGTTTATCCACGATGCCACAGACGGAATAGGTGTGAATGGCAGGAGGCAACCGAGTAGAGCGCGTGGTGCGGAAACGAGATAACGGTAGCGCATGCCAGTGGAATGGCCGATTCATTTCCTGTACATTAGTTTTTTACCGGAACTGAACGCCCACCAATGAACGCTAGCAACGATAATCATACAACCGGGAAACAAAATCAGCCACAAGCAGATTAGGTCGGTATTGTACATCGACGTTACCGACTGAGAAGACTCAAAGTCNGAGGAGTGGAATTCTAATATCCTTTGGCTTTACGTCAGTGTTTTGAGAAATCAGGNAAATGCATTTCGGACTTTGAGTGCCTCAAACATATTTGTGTTTTAACTCGTTCCTGCTCTGATTGCTTNGTTTGTTTCTGTTCCAGATATAGTTTTGTTGCTAGAAACGCTTTTAAACTACTTACATTTCCAAATCCATGTCAAGAATGGGCGTCCAAATCCAGGGCNTAACCTGTTTGGGTTATCCAACAAATGGACGTGACCCGTCGGAAATACATTCAAACGCTTATATTTAAATAAGACTAGGGNAGGGGTGGCCAACTTGTCTTCGANTGGGATCGACTAGTAAATTTCTTGATAATTCGCGATCGGCCACTCGGTAATATAAAGGCACAAGTACAAAGTGTTATAAAATGCAACGTTTTTCCTGTAAATGAATTTGTATGTACCACAGATTTACCATCGAGAGCCCGTAGTTTAATTTATTACTTCACAACGTTACACGAAAAGAACGTTCAACAATTTTCTTTTGAAAAATGTTACTTTCGGGTACCTTGTCTATTCAATGCAAAATCAGGCGCGATCGACCAACAGACTCGGGGATCGCCCTGTTAGCCACCCCTGGAGTAGGGGTTACGCATGTGTTCTGGGTACAGCTTCACTTTGATATTTCAAAATACCATTAGGGTCTAAAATTACTCGGAGTTGCTCAACCGCTGAAAACAAAACGATATCACACTTCGAAGTCAGACTTTTTGCCGTTGACGAAAATATGTTATTTCTTTACAGTTACACTGAAACAAAGTTTTGGTTTGAAAACTTGCGATCTGGCGAGCAAAAAGCAAAAGGTAATCGTTTCTAGCACGCGCAATGTACTGACCACCATGTTTGTCGAATGTTTCGATACACAGCACTCCTTGCCAACTTTAGGGTCACGAACCTTTTTTAAAGGGTTGCAAGCAGAGAAGTTTCCTTGTTTTATATTGCGTGTGCACTACCGCATTACATTCGTTTGAATTGACGTTTGGTTTTGTGATCATTAGAGTATAGTAGGCTTCCGGGCTGTTAGAAATGGGTTCCGGTCCAAAAAACGTTGAAAACTACTGTACGAGCTGCGTTCGATGGTTGAATTACACGCATATGCACAAGTAAAACATCAGTGTCGGTAAAATTGATTACCAGTTTAGGAAATGGCAGCAAAAAGTAACAAATTCTACATTAATTTGCATTCATGAAAACATGGTTTACCTATAAATATTTTGCATGGATTGATTTCACAGTTACCCATGGCACCTTCGCTTTCTTTCTTATAATGGTGCACTGAAAACTAAAAGTTGAGACAGCGACGAAAATGTTTGTGTCATAGCTAGTGTGCCGATTTTATTGCGATTAACGGGTTTATTTACCGTAAACAAGTGCATACAACCGCGGCATCTAGCTGTTTTGAAAGGCACTGCAGCACAGATAAGAAAGGTTCCCAAAAACTCCGGTAACCACGCTGTTGATGGTAAGATTTCGCTAAAAATAGCCATATCGCCAGCACAAAACGACGACGGAGAGTAGCGTGTTTGGTGTGCTTTGTCCACAGAAAAATGCTAAAAATCTCTTACAGATCGGTGTAAGGTCAGCAAAAAATAAACAAACTCTGCTCCTGCAATTAAAGAAATAGAATTCAAGCCGACAGAAATTTCACACTGCAAGGGCTGCAGTACAACAGCACAAGTGAAATAGGATACTCGTGTCCCAGGAGGTACACGCCCTCGGCGATAATCTGATCGGCTGGATCGTATACGTTGTTGAACAGCAATGCGCTCGCAAGTCGTGTCTTCGCGCCATGACCACTGACAATTTCTGCAACTCATTTTGTTTAGAGCAGGGGTTCCCAACCTGGTGTACATGCACCCCCAGGGGTACATTTGCCTATCCGAAGGGGTACATTTAAGGTTATCAATAGAAGATAAAATATATTTGCATATTATTTATTTCCAACTATTTATAGATATATCAGTTAATATTGCTTTCAAAAGTCAATACATGCTTATTCTTAAATACATCCACGAATTATCATAAAATATTTTGTCATGAGAAATTTTAGGGGCACATGTTCATCGTTCGAAATTCTGAAGGGGTACACGCTTACCTGTTGAAATGCTGTGGGGGTGCGTGGTAAGAGAAAGGTTGGGAACCCCTGGTTTAGAGTATGGGCCGAAGAGTTACACCAAGTGTTAGAATCATATTTATACTCTTGCATAAGATATTTTTTACACAATTTGGGCAGTAAACAAAACGTTTTTTTCACTGCATACATGACCAAATTCAGCTAAATATGTTTAATACTAAATAACGCAATATATTCATACCAGCCTTACGCTCCATTGGGCAGCAGGGTTAATTTAAACTAAAAACTAACAATTCAATGCATACGAATCCTTTCAAAACGATATTTTTTCATGTTGCCATGAAAACTTCGTGTTTTGAGACGACAACGGATTGACTTTTTTTAATTAACGGTTTAAAATTCGATTCGAAAAAGGTTTTGCTGCCTTAGGTTGGAAATGGAGTGAATGTTACCCTCTCTATACAACCTCTAATACATCGCTGCTAATAACTGGCAATGCAAAGAAACCGAACCTACAAACTTCGAGATCCACAAGCATCTTTTTTTCCAAAATAAACGCCAAAGTGCGAAAAGTTTGGACGCTATGCTACCTTCAAGAAGAAGCCAGAATCATTAGAACGTTTTTGGATAAGGGGGGCAATGGCCCGTATTACTTGCTCAACACAGCAAAACTTAGTGCCATGGATATTTCACACGAGGCGACGATACTTGCGTTTTCAGCAGTGGCGTAGTAACAGACAGTGTTGACAGTGGACTCGAGCGATAGAAACCTGCACTGTCAGCGCTTCGCAACTTCGGACTTTGATGCGTTGCCTATCGCAAGCAGTAAACACTTATCACTTCAATTTTTGTTCTGGCAATTAATCAAATTAGCAGAAGCGGCGGCAATCGTGTTTTGCCATACGTTTTTCGGGAAGCTCCATGCGTGCCAGGAATCCTCCTGTTTCTGTCAGTGCTATGCAAAACTCTCTTACTTAGATCAGCAGTTTTCAACCTTTTTGTGCAGCGCCCCATAAACAAGCCACTATAACACAACGACTGCCATCCGAAACTCAATCGAAGCAAATGTAATACAGTTGTATACATAAAATATCTTCTTGAGGCCCCTCCATAAATGTTTCACCATTCCCAGGTTGAAAGCCACTGACTTAAAGTAAGAGGATCGGCATTGACTGAATACTTCCCAATGCTGAAACAAACTGCCAGCGGTCTTGATCAACTCTATGAAATGTTTGCTAGTTTTATTGCAGTCTACCGGTCGTTTAGTTACTTGTGGTGGAATCACGTAATAAGTTAGACAGATAACTCTTGTTTACTTTACATGGCCAACGAAAGGACCCGGAGGTCATCAGGTCAGCTGACCATGGGTCAGTCATTATGCTTGCTCGGCTATAACAACAGCGATACACAAAACACAGACGCAACATTCGAAAATCAGCAACAGCAAAAGAGAAAAATATTAATAATGATAAACTGATATCTAGAAATTATATCAACCATCTCAAATTAACACAACACCATTTACTATTTTAGTGTCGAGAGAACCAGTAAGTCTGTGAATATCATAATGCTGTATTAATTTCAACTAACTTGGATGCCCATGAGTTCCCAAATACAACTGTTTCTCACTAGCAACTTACGCAGTATCGTGTTGTAAAGAACACTATGATTAAGAACGATTTAAAATAACCGTGAAACGATTTCTAAACAACAGCCCGTGTGTTGAGTATGAACAACTTTCCACATGCGGTGAAAGCAACAACAGTGCTTCTTCATCCACTTCATTCGGCTTGAAATATTGAAAATTACAAGCAACTATATCCTCGATTTCACTGTGCGTGGTATTTCGCCTGTGTACCACCGTTAGGAAACTGCTTTTATTGCGTGATATACCATTTACTCACCACATTATTCCATCTATTCACCATATTACACCAACTACTCACCACAGCCACGGCGTTTGATAAGCCGAACTCCAGTGGTGAAAGAACAGTGAAGTAGGCAATGTTGGCAGTGACGTAAATGATGGAAACCAGTGGCAAGGAAATCATAATGGCACGAGGAAGATTTCTGATAATAAAAATATATTTAAGGTAAATTATACCGTACCGAAGGTATTTGCTTTCCAGGTAATGTTGGCTTGTTGGGAAATTTGTTTGAAAAATCGAGTTACGCCAATTCCAAAAAATTCTCAGTTTGGTAATGTGGATTGTGTGTTGAGCAGAAAGCTACTGAAGTTCTAGGATTGCCGCTTGCAGTTNATTTTTAGCAAGCCAGATTTCTGTATCATCGAACATAATATGTCATGAGTAATGGCTCAAAGCTGTGTCTATTTTTCAGAAATCGCCCGATAACTCACGGCATAATACCGTGACAACGTGTTGGCGTCAAGTTAAAGACAAACAAATGGTGTGGCTGCAAGCAGCACTGAGGTGCGGATTGCCGTTCATACCACCACACAAGGTTGGTTCGACGTGAAAAAGCTGCAGCTAGCCAAGGTCTCGACGTGAAAAACGTTTTGATGTATGTTGAAACGATAAAAATACGGCCAGTTTATGGTTCACCGCTCTTGCTCCTACAGCTACTGGCGGTACATCACATTGTCAAATGCGGAAAAGGCATGAAAATTTAAGTGGTTGCGGCGAGCTATGTCTCCTGTTCGTAATTACTTAACCAATGTGCTTCCGTACGCAAAGGCAGGTCATGAAGCAGCGAGTTGAAACAGAAAAGCGTAGGAGAAGAAATGTAACCTACAAAATAACAGCAATTCCAACTTTTCCCAAGCAAATGTAACCAACGCCAACCCAAAAAATGCTTCAAATTTAATCGTATTGAAGATTTCTGAACTGCCATTCCTTGTCAGTTGGAAATTACTAAATAAATACATCGAACAACCTACCACTACGAAGCACTATCTGTGTATTGGAAAAGCGCACCGTACTTTGTCGACACTGAACAATCCATGCTGCTCATAAACGCGAGTGAGCGTGGCTGCAGAGACTGGCTTCGGTGGAGCAGAACAAAAACCAGTGAAGACAATTCCCGGATAATGAGGGCTAGCACGCAACGTTTGATTCAAGCCAAAGACCCGATTTAGAAAACGCATCAGATTTCAATTCACCGAAAAGTGGAAATCTGTTAAACGCGGACCTAGACTGGCTTGAAATCGCACAGGCCCAGTTTGAAGATGACGGCACTGTGGCAGAGGCTTTTGCCATTTTATTGCGTTGTAGCACCGGCGCATGTCTTCCAAGTCGAAAACAACAAGAACAGAATGATGTGCGGATTTATCGAATGCAAGATCGTATGCACTCAAGTTTTTTTTGAAGACGACAATTCAATTTCCTGCATATTTAATTTCGAGCACTCATTGACCTGTGTGCCAGTGTGTTCAATTCATTTTTCAAATATTGTTACCCGAAGTCATTAATTTTAATTTGGGAGCGGTGAGTTGCAACGTTGAAGGACAGAAAATTCTAATGCGAGGGGTCGTGATTTGGTTGGAAAGACGAAATTGGTGAATACGGTTGTCACAGCATTGAGTGTGAGTTTCTTCACAGTGAAAATCAGAATGGCACAGATCACTCACGCAGTTATGCGGAGAGACCAGGATCTTAAAAAGGGGATCTTCGAAAAATCATGATGCACTCTTCGATATGCTGGCTCTGAAATAAACCTTTTTATGTGGGATCAGCCTTAAACTACTTATTTTCTCGTTTCAGTGAACACAACAAACGCGTGCGTTGCTCATCTCAAGCAGCATAAACAACATCAATCGCATCAAACCCGTCGGCACCGCAGGCAACAAAAAATGCATGACGTATTAGTATACGTCATAGCTGCGTGTGGCACATTCCACAGTTCAAAGGAACTTTTGGCCGCTGCGAGAAAGCTTGTCGCACTACATAGCCACAAAAGCATTTCTTGGCCGATGGTATTTCGTAGAAACATTTTTGTCGTCGTTGAAATCTATTGCTGTGAAATAACAAAGCTGCGAGATCCGTTCTGGCGATGAAGTGAAGGGGTGCTCGTCCGGGGGTTGCGCAAAATGCCATTGATGATTGGCCAAAATAGTCTGCGCGTGCCTCATGTTTCGGGTCAACGCTCAGACGAAGTTGCAGGCTTCAGAAACCGTTACTGAGAGATAATACAGGCACAGAAGTTGAAGTTTTTCCTCTGAACACAGGGTAATGAGAATTTGGTTTGCGCAAGCACTCGCTCACAACGAGCGTGATTCTCTACACCAGCTTCGTTTCAATTTGTACTTTTATAGCAATAGCAGGGTGTTGTTCCACGCACAATCATTTCTTCATATTTCTCTTACGCAATGTGAAGTGTTTTTATTAGATAAGGCGTGCCACAACCGCCTTGGAAAAGTGATAGCAAACTGAATTCTCATTGACGCTGGCCTTAGCAGTGGTTTTCCCACTTGTTGTTTCACAACGTGAGTGCCTCGCTAGAGCTTCGTATCACAAAGACCAAGGCGAGCTGTATCAGAAAAATCATGAAGCGCTGGAGGTTTTAGTATCAGGATCACTCATCAACTTTTCCGCACGATAATTTTAACTGAAATTTGTGCTCCACCATATAACCACGCACAGAAATAAAAACCTCCATTGACAGCCATCTACCAACCCCACCCTTCAACCGAGCAATTGACGGATACGTTTATCGTACCAATAAAAAGGGTTTGGTAATTATTTAAGTGAATCGATCTCTCTTAATAACTGGTTTCAAGGTAAGCACGCCGTACAATTTAACGAAGCAAAACATTAGTTCAAACCTGCGGAACAACAAACCAGCGTATGGTGTTATAGCAATATCACAATATGTTGAAACTATCTTTTGTCAAAAATATCACCAAGCCGCGTTATGTTTGTCGCAAAAACCGCAGAGTCATCAAATCGACCAAGTTATGAGCGCAACGTTAATAACTCGAGGAATTTTTGGCGTGGCAAGCAGAAAAAAGTTGCACGCCATTAGATGCACGTCCCCTTTCTCAAGTGCTTTAAACGTGATAAGACGGAGTTTCTCAAGTATTTGCAAGTGCCAGGATCCCGGATTTCCCTCCAGTGCATAACGTGCCCCCGTGGAAGCGACATTAACACTTTCGAGTTACGTGAGCAAAACCACGCCCTGGACGTGTCCTTTAGCAGCCGGAAGTTATTTTATAGATCAGTGGAGTTTGGTTTGACCCGATTGTTTCAGTTACGAAACAAGCCTTTTGGTTCACTTTTTTTTGTTCTGATGCACGACAACTTTTTTTTTTTTTGCCTTTTTGTTCACTGTTTTCAGTTACGAAACAAGCCTTTTTGTTCACTTTTTCGGAAGAACGGCAGCTGGAAAAACCTTGAGCCTACCAT
>JGI24159J19872_10006045_pt1 | contig 15715 bp, 14 predicted proteins | sample Ectturendosymbi4_FD_19872 | JGI IMG/M metagenome (IMG submission 19872) | reverse complement strand
GGTTCTGCCTAAACCTCGGCGACAGCGACAGACTATAAATGAAAGTGTTTGTTGCTTTGATTGATTCATAACATGGTTCACTGGTTTGCGTGGAAACAAGTGAAACATAACATTAGCAGAACGGTGAAATGGAGANAACAGCAGCAAAACATTTCCTTGTTAGATGTTGAAACTTTGCAAAAACAAAAATTTTCGCCCAATTGGCGATCAGACCGCAGCGGCCCGGAATGACGTCACCGCTAAACAAAAATTGTTAGGGGACTGTTTCAAAACCTTCGGCGGACTGCCCGAAGACTGGACTGTCAGCGGCCCGTGCCATCTCTAACTTGTAGGTTAGAACTCTCCTTACGCCGTTTATTTGTAGCCCAAAGGTGCGGCGCTGCTATTTGTGAATTAAGTGGTTCAAAGAATGCAGGTGTCTCAGTTGAACCTGCAGTGTCAAGCTTGGCAGTCCGTGATGGATGTTTAACGCATATTTCGGGAACAAGCGGATTTATTTGAGCAGTCTTTTTTCTCGATGCGATGCAGGTTGCTTGCGGCTTGAACCACACACTCGCGCTGTCGCAAGACGGGCTGACGGTTTGGGCGTTCGGAGACGGCGATTACGGCAAACTGGGACTCGGGAACACGTCAGCAAAGTCGTCCCCACACAAGGTGGAGGGTCTGTGCGGGGTCGGGCTGAAAAAGATTGCCAGCGGGTCTCAATTCTCGGCTGCTCTGACTTGGGACGGAAGAGTTTTCATGTTTGGACAAGGTCTTGTGTTTGTTTTTGACTTCGATGCGTTGCTAGGCTACGGCCGCTTTGACCTCTGCTCTCGTTGAGTAGATATGTCGTTTCTATATTGTATGCCTCATGGATTGGTTGCCTTGGTTACAGTAGAGACTACCTTACCAGCTGTCAGGTCTATTGCGATCGCTCACGAGGTTAAATCGTTAAAAATTGGCATCCTGAGTTTGGGTATTTGTGCTCAAGTTTGCGTGAAATGGGTGAAAACTATCGCTTGCGGTTTGTTTAAAAGTACAGCATGGCGACTTCAAACGAAACTGTGGCCCATCTGTGATAAATTCTTTGTTTGCCAAAACACTGGTGTTGGTTTCCAAAGACCGGTTGCGAAAATATATGAAGCGCGTTGTCAGCAGTGTTACATCCAAGTGACAGTTTTGACTTCACCGGTTCGATCAACGGTAGCCACTGTCTCTTTAACTGGACAAGATGTGTTTGAAAAATCGATGTGCTGTTAACGTTCTATCGTGATCTGAAAATCTTGTGCGACTTGGTAAAAAAGCACGTTTTCGTGCGACGCGGCATTTTTCCAAAAAATAATGTGTCAGGTCTGATCTCGCAATTCCCCTGAAATAAAGTTTATGGGTTGGTCTTTTGTTCAAAAGCCCAATTTATGTAATTTCACGCTCACATTTCGCGTGCATCTTGTCTCAGCAGTCTGGCTAAAAAAGTCTTTATGGTGAGGGAAGTAAGGTCTAACATAGCATGATGATTCTTATTTCCTGTCCCCCCGCTATAACCCCCCAATAAGCAACAATTTATTATTAAAGGCGCGCAAACATTTCTTGCGCACTCGTCTTGTGGTGCACAAGTTGCGGTGAAAAAGGTTTTCTGATAATTTTACCGACAAACCTATACTTTGTTCTCCATGAACAGAACGCATGTGTGGAAACCCCGACACGCGGCAACCCCCCGCCAACCGCCCAGTGCTAGTCTCCGGCCTTTCTGGCCACAACGTGGTCGATATCACCGTCGGAGCCGAGCACACACTCGCGCTGACCTCGAAACACCTCGTGTTCGCCTGGGGCGCCAACACTGACGGACAGGTACAGTGGCTGGCAGGCTTGGAAAGTCCGTACTGTTGCTACGTCGTACACTGCAATATGAGTGCGTTTTAGTTTTTCGGGGCAAAGCGTATGGCGCACAAACGCAATACTTCCAACTGTTCGTGACGTTTGCAACAGAAGGTCGAGTTCTTTTTCTGTAAAACCGTCAGGCTTGGTTTGTAAGCTCAGCCTTCTCTTTACCTTACCTCTTTGACCTGCTTTCCAGCTGGGTTTGGGCCACACAAACCACGCACAGGAGCCCACGCTCGTGGAGGGCTTAGTGGGCAAAAACATCCATCAGATCTCCGCCGGACGAACTCACTCCGCAGCGTGGACGGTCGAACCCAACAGTAAGAGCGCTCACCTGTTCGGGCATCCCGACAAAATACCTTCGCAATACGATTTGCTATCCGATCTTACGGTCGCTGACGCTCGGGCCCGGTTGACTGTCCTTCGGAAGTTTTCGGACTACGTCGGTTTATCCTGGACGTTGATGGGACTGAAGCCGAAATCGGTACGAAAGATTATCCACCAAGCAGATTTTTTCACGTTGTGTTGCATTTTTTGTCGTTTGCGTTTAGCTCCGATTAATTTTCTGACATTTTTCCGTCGTTTTTTTTTCAGATCGATCGCAAACTCTGTCTGTTCTCTGCGGCGAGCTACGGTCTCGCGAGCGAAACAATCCGCTCTGTTTTGTTTCCTCGCGTCGCCAACCTCCCCATGGTCAGAGCTCTGGGTAAGCTTCATACCCAACTTCACTTCAGCCATGCTTTGTAAATGTATGCTGCTTGATTCATAATCATGCTCTCAAAATTATGCTGGAAAACAGCGATTAGATGCACCCCTTGGGTCTCGCGTGCGCCAACAAAATTTTGGCGCGAAACGGCGCCAACATATTCGGCCATAACTCGCCAGCCGGTTGAGCTAGAGAGCTGTTCAAACCTCTAAAGATTGGGAAATACTTTTATTTTCGATTTTAAAAATTTGGAAGTTTTGGATTTGAGATTTTTTGTCGGTGACGTCATAATTGAGGTAGGTTTAGGCCTTTTGGCCCATCTTGTGGCCCTGGGCCCCAACTGCAGGAGAGAGCTTTTGGTTTCTTTTTCTTAAACCAAACTAGGCAGAAATCTGCATGTTTAGAGCCGTTGATTGGCCTTCTAGCGTTTGTGGTTCAAACGTTACGGCTTAAAAACAACAAAATTAATTAATCCCCTAGGGAATTAATTCAGCGTGGTCCAACTACTTTTGACCAACGAGCCATTTTACAAACACGTGACAACTTGAGGTCCACTTGCAATTAAATGCATAAAACAACAGATCCACAAAAAGTGAATGTGTTAATGAAATATCACCAATAGCAATAAACACTCGAATGCAAATCCCTATCAGTGCGATGCCTGTGGTTGAGGTTTCTCTGACACTATCGTTTCTTTAACAATACAATTATGTTACGGTAGCAAGTCGGAGACTATGGTCCGGTGTTTCGTCTGACATTCGATTTCTGTTTTAGATTGGACTTGCTTCATTGTAGAAAATGTGCTCTCACGCACGTAGGCGCTTCGAAACGTCGAGCGCACTTTTAGGAAACCTGTCTTTGCTGACTAATCCCTAGAAGCTTTCTACAGTCTGCTCTAACGCCGTTACGTTTGTTCTAATTAAAATCGCCCACTGTAACATACACACAACAATCAGTGCTGGGCAAGCTCGCAGGTCAGCAGTCGGTTTTGGTGACTCGCAACAGTTGGTTTTGGTGACTCGCAGCATGGTTTTCGGTGACTCGCAGGTCACCATGTTGAATTAATTAAATTGCGGTGTTTTGTTCTTNGTGATCCGACTCCGCAACTCTGGTCCAAACCGTAATTAATTGCATTCGATTAGAGTTACACCTGAATCATCAATGGCTGGAGCCGGTGTACACTTGTGAAGTTTTTTATTTTTATTGTTCCATTGCAAACCTCTTTCTCGCGCTCACTTCCACTCTTCTCACGCGCTCTTGTCCCGTTCCAGGCAAAACGATGGTCCAGGGTAAGAACTACGGGCCGCAGATCACTGTCCGCCGCTTGTCTGTACGTGGAAAGAAGTGTCCTCCGATCTTTACGCAGATTTCGCAGCAAGTAAGTTGCAGTCGCCTCAAGCCGCTCGTCGTTCAGATGAAGTTTGTGTAATGTGGAAAAGTAGCCAAGATATTAGCGTTACGTCTCGCAAAGGACAAGCGTTTGCCCGCTCTGCTCATGATCCTAACGAAGACCAAAGATGTGAAAAATCAACAACTATGTTTTTCGAAGGCAATTATAATGCTTTTTCAAATAATTAACGATTGATCACTTGCCGCTCTCGAATCACGTTAAGTCCAGTGCTGCGCGCCTTTGGTTTGCCGTGCCCGGGGGTAAAGGTAGATTTGAGCCCCCACATACCTCGTTAGGGCAGCATAGATGCGAAGAGCGATCTGGCAGTGGGGGGCCGTCGAAAGCTGACTCAGGCCCCGCATATAGTTGTTTCTAGATCTGCCTGAAAACTTCATATGCTGGTGACGTCACGGAAGTGACCTCCGAAGCTTTGAACCTTGAAAATTATAAAATATAGGCAGAGTTAAGAATTTAATCGTTTTACGTGAAGCCACTTCGAAACATCGATCACGATGGTCTGTGGAAACTATTATATGGCGACATTCAATATTGCGGCAGTATACATTTGGACTGTAGCAACAACTGAAAGAAAATGGAAAAAAACGACAAAAAATTCCTTAAGCCCATATCGATACCAACATTGGCGGAAGAATTTTGCCGACACAGAGACAAGCTAAAAACACCCCAGCCCTGGTTGTAAGCAGCGCTTCAATGTAAAGAAAACGAAGATTAAGCCAGGTTGCAACCTCAGCTTGTATCCTGTGTTGATGCTTATGTTTGCCGGCTCTTCTCAAATTCAAGAATTCCTTGTTGCGTTGATATTAAGGCTTTTTTGTCGTAAGGCAGTGTTTTTTTGCGTTGGAAAAATTGCGGTAGATAGAGCTAGGTTTGAGCTTCTATCACTTTCTGACTTCGCCTTCACTCTGCATCGCTGTTGCGTTCGCTCCGGTCTCCTTTCATTTTATTTTCAAGCAACATTGGTTGTGGATTGGTCGCTCATCGTTTGTGCTGGTGTCCAGAGGTACCACCTCTTCTGTGAAGTTGTGCAAAAAACACTCCGTTTGACTTTTTCACAGATATTGAAACAGCATCCAGAAGATTTGCGGCTCCCGTCACGTGCCTGGAAAGTGAAGCTGATTGGCGAAGGGGCCGATGACGCAGGCGGCGTTTTCGATGACACCATCACGGAAATGTGTCAGGTATTTTGTCTTCACTAAAAAAGCTTTTGCTGGACTGTGTTGATTTCTGAGCTGATTGTTGCTTCCTGTAAACAGCGAAGCTTGCAGAGTAGCGAAACAAAAATGATTACGAAATAGTTGAATCGAACCCAAACGTGTTGCCCTGACAACCACAGGAGTCAGTAAGGAATGTGCGCGGCTGTGAAACCCCTTCGTTGCGTGTCCCTCGTCCTCGGTTCAGGCCCGGGGCCACGGGGGGAACTCAGGGCAGTGCTCCCCAAATTTTGTTGTGCCCAGAAAAAAATTATTTTAAACATATAAAAATAAAAACCTTGCCCCCCCTAAAAAATTATGTGGCCCCCAAATCTTAAAATCTGGCTAGGAGCTTGCCTCGGTTGCGACAATTACCTCTTTGCAGCAGTTTACTTGGGGCGTCCAGTAATACTGTGTGTAAATGATTGTAAGGTGTGTGTGCATTCGCGAAAGCCTTGAAAAGGTGTCTGAAGCGAAGCTTTTGCAGGAACTGGAGAATGGAACCGTCAACCTTCTGATCCCCACACCGAACGCAGCCTCCGAGGCGGGACAGCACCGGGACAGGTAGATGTGGCCTCGAAAATAATGAAAGCAAACTTGTATGCTTCCTTGAGGACAAGAGTTGCTTTCATGTTTGCAAGCAATTTATTTTGGTGAAATAATCTGTTCTTCAAACACAACACTTTGTAATTTCCTAAAACTAAAGATTTTTGACAACAAATCCGCCACCAAATGATATTAAGAAAATATTATTTCACATTGTGTTCAGGAATCCACATCTCTTACGTTAAATATGCTCCTTGTCCAGCTCCGTGTGTCTGACCAAATGGCTGGTGTCAACTGTTGGTCGCTATATAGTGCCGGACCATCAACGTGTTTCATTTTTGTTTTTTTCGCAGGTATGTTTTCAATCCATCGCTGACCAGCGCAGACGATGCTGAGAACTTCCGCTTCCTCGGAGTTTTGATGGGGGTCGCGATCAGGACAAAGAAGCCCCTTGACCTTCATTTAGCGCCAATCGTGTGGAAGATGCTGGCAGGTGAAGTGTGCTTTGCTGATGCTCGCTCAAACCAAACCCGCATGTCTGCCGAAAATATCGTGCTTGCCAGTCGTAATTCTCGAGAAAAAAGCGTTTTAGCTGCATAAAATTAATGGTTCATGAGGTATTCTTTCTCTTTCGTTTGCCGAGTCGCAAATGTAGTGCGTTGCATGTGTGTTTGAAAATGAGCGGGTTACGTCACAGCAACGCTCACTTATTACACGCTTGTTAAATCCATTGTTTCCTTCTTTGTGCCGCAGGAATGAAAGCCACAATTCACGATATCGAAGAAGCTGACGAGCTGTTCGTTCAGATGCTACACGCCCTGCGTAACATCGACTCAGCTGGTGTCGACGCCAGCAACTTCAACGAGGTGCGGGTTAAAACTGGAGATGTCTTCTTGTTGTTTTTGCCAAATCGTTACGTGGGTTGCGAATCGCTTCGCATTTTCAATGACTCGAAAGCTTCTCGTGCAGAAAAGGGGAAACAGTTGGTGACAGCATAGAATAATGGCTTCTAATCATTCCTTATGCAACGAGGTTTGAAATATCAGAAAAGCTTCACAAACTTCTTGCGTGCCACGAACAAATTATATTGCATGGCACGCCTGAGCGTTTCGTAGCGATTCTTCCATTGACTGTGAATACTTAAGAAACCATGCAAGAAGATTTATGTCGCCGTACGCATTTGTAGTGTTAAAGTAAGCAACGGTTTCACGGGCCTGATTTCATTCATCATCGCATCAAAGATTCACTGTTACTTGTAAATTCTACAAAACCTGTCACTTGCCCGTGACAGTCTCTCTGTTTTACTTCAACTAACATTCTCTCACCTTGCTTTGCCTTTTTACGCCTGACGTGTTTTTCTAATTTGTTTCTTCGCAAAGTGGGTCTGGAGAGTCCTTGTGAATTTCGGATGCGATTTGGCGCAATTTTTATTGTTCTATCAGTATTTGATTCGCCCGATGTTGAAAGAACGCGATTCGCCTTTTCGTTCCAGATCATTCCGCTCGAGACTTTCAAGGCGCAAAGCTGGGACGGAAGTTTCGTAGCAGCTACCGCTGGAGGGGACGGAATCCCCTTGACTTTTGCCAACCGCCATTTGTATGCTGACCGCGCCCTGGAGTTCCGTCTTCATGAGATGGACCGTCAGGTGGATTGGCAATTTTGACGTTTTTGAATGTTGTCAGTATTTGGCGTTTTTGTAGCAGTGGAAAATGCGCGAACTTTCAGAATAAGTGCGACAGTCAATATCACTTTCCACGTAATGGCTTCTTTCCACAGCTTGCATCTGTATACGTATCCTGCAAAACTACGTCCCACATATATATTGACGTTTCTGTTGCACTTTTCAAGCAGTTTATTATTTTTCGTCTGTTTTTTGTTTGACCTCTAGGTGGCGTGGGTGCGGGAGGGAATTTCCCGCGTTGCTCCTCTCCCTCTTCTCTCCCTGCTGTCGTCATCGCGCTTGGAACAACTTGTGTGCGGGATGCCAGATATTGACATCAATGTTCTCAAGACAAACATGCGGTGAGTGTCGAGCAATATCACTTTAAGGCTTTTTCTGTGACGTCATAATACTTTTTTCGTGGGTGGTGAAGTAAAGGATGGCGTCCTGTGAAAAGGTTCCCTGCTGCATTATCTGACGTAAAAGTTTTTGATAAAACCGCTGTGAGAGAAAGATATTAAATATCTTTTTGATAATTCTTGGGGTGTCACTTGGTTTAATAACTCGTCGGTATCTGTTCAAAATGTACGTTTTGGTCGACTTGGCTTTACTGACAACAGACGAAAAGAAAATATATGCATCAACTGTGAACTGGTACTTATGTCGTAAGTTGTCTGGTTGCGCACTTTTCGTTAAGCAAATGGTAAATGCAAGAAGTCTATTGCTTTCATTGAAAACACACTTTAACTTCCCGATTCACTTGGCGTGAATTCGATAAAAACATTACCTCATCCGTGATGACCCCGCTCTGCCTGAGACGCCAGTTTGACATTGCAAAATACGCATCATGGTCTTATGTTTGACACTTGAACTGGCGCAGTAAAGTCATGCAAAACATATATAGTATTTCGTAATATGTCATGAAATCGACGTGTTTTTCAAACGTCGGCTCTTTTGCGAAGTTGTCGTCAATGATATGGATGTTGCCAGAAGAAAGCACATCCTAAAAATTGTTTGTCGCAGTAAGCTTTATTTACACCCGAACTGCTGCTCTTCCAGCAGATGAAGTTTTCCAGTAGAAATGAGCTTTTCCTCAATGTTTTTTTTGTTTTTTTCATTGAAAAAAAAACCTGTGTTTGATGCACAAAATTGCTATAAACTTTGCCTAAATCTTTCTCAGCAAAGTTTTCTATTTTTTTCAGATACCGCGAAGTCGCGGAAGACAGTGAGTTGATCCGTTGGTTGTGGCAATCCCTGGAAGAACTGAACCGCGAGGAGCGCGTACTCTTTCTTAAATTCGTATCTGGTCGGTCACGCTTGCCTGCCTCCGCTGCCGACATGCCTCAGCGATTCCAAGTGATGAAGATCGACAGGGTAAGCTTTGCTTCTGGTTTGTTTACGAATCAGCCAATCTCTTGCACCGGCCGCGATAATCTCAGCATGGCTTGCCGTTGATCATGTTGCTCTGCGCTATTGGATTGAAATATTGGAATATATTATCATTGTTTCTGTTTCGGTAAGCGATATTTGACGCGTGGTGAAGTAGTAACGATTCAGTCTCAAAGCGTCTGTAAATATCATTTAAGCTTCAACAGCTATACAGGTCCGTAGCCAAGTTTTAAGGTTTAGGGGGAAATACATTTTCAGGAGGCAAGATTTTTGATTTTGTTATATGTTAACCTTTTTCTTTGCCCAAGAAAAAAATTGGGGGGCACTTCCCCCGAATTCCCCCCGTGGATGCGGGCCTGTAGCTATACCGTTACAATTTCATGACCAAATTCAAGCAGTACGTCATTTCAAAACCTGTAGCGTCTGTCTTGCTATAGTTACTGAGACTGGGCACGACTATTGCTGGATTCGTTTCATCCCATTGCTTTATTTTCTTTTGGCGTCTTTTGCAAAGTTCTGAAAAATCCTAGCCATCTGCCAGTGGGTCCTCCTGTGGCATCAGCTTGCTGAGTCTGAGCAAGTAAACGCCAACAAATAATCTTTTCACCTCTGCTTTGTTCCCGCAGCCCACCGACAGTCTCCCCACCAGTCAAACCTGCTTCTTTCAACTACGGCTCCCGCCTTACTCGAGCCAGCCCGTCATGGCTGAGCGACTTCGCTATGCCATACGTCATTGCCGGTCGATCGACATGGACAACTACATGTTGCTACGCAACGCCGAAGATGAAAATACCGATGACGCAGAAATGTAACGTTAGCCTACACTCAGGTGTTTTCTCGATTTTTTTGCAACCTTGAACCTTGTTTGTAAGTGCAGCCTTTTGTGGACGCCGACGTAAAATGTACCTCATCGATTGCATCTTCAGTAAGTTGTCAGTTAAGTTTACCGGCCAGTAACTTGTTTTTGCGACGCAGGCAGGGAACAAGCCACCCCAGCCCTCATCCTCTTAGTAATGTGCAAAGTGCCGTGATTGTCACGTAACACAACCTCCGACAAATTAATTCTCGAAAATGGTAATCGAGCAAAGATAAGGTGTTGTTCTCGAGTGACGATCTCTTTAAGTTTCGTTTTCAAACAGCTTTTTTCAGACCTACCGTGCCAATGAACTACGCCCTTTATCGTTTCACAACAAGCAAGCCCTTCTGTTGCCAACGTCCCTTGAGAAACTGCGAGCAAGCCTTTGTGATTTTCACGTGCGTTGCTGTCTACTGATGCTCTCATTGTGTTTCCTTCCCAAGGAAAGTGCAACCGGCTCTGTGATTAAAGTTGTGCAGCAGCGTTCCAGAAGTTTCGCTCAACGCCTTTTTCCTGCTTTTAGTGAAATTTTGTCACCCAGTCTTACCTCGTCGTCGCACACGAACCAACTGAAATGTCGAGCTGCTTGCACTGTTTCCCGCCACTCCTGTACTTACAGCACAGCTGTTGGTTTTCAGTTTCATTGTGCGCCGTTTTTTTCTTCTAAAGTCTTATAGCTTGTTTGTTCACATATTCGTGATATCTTCTGTTCCTTCTGTGTTTCGCGAGCTTTGAATCAGCAATGCGAAGAAGATTTTTTAAAAATAGTTTCGTTTTTTTTAACCATGCCCTGATACTTGCATGCCGGACTCTGCTGATGCTTGCAACAGATCGCAATAATAAGCGAAACAGTTTTCTGTACTGAGCGTCGTCTTAAAGAAACGTACGGGTGATTTAGGAACATTATTTGGTGTCGTTGGGTCATTTATTTCATAATTGCATCGTTTCGTCTCATGTTTATTTCAATATAAACCACCATACAATGAAATAAAACAACGTCTTTATCGCTGCTCTTTCCCACATCTTAGATAACTAACACGTAATTCACGCATCAAGCGCAGAATTGCTTTTTTTCTGGTTTATTCGGATCCTGCCGTGAAATGTCTCCATTCCAGGCAGAGAATTTCAAACATCGCCACAATCAGAGGCATCCTGGGTGTTTTCTTGCGTCTGAAGTTTGTGAAAACAGTAGATCTTCAGCTAAAAAAATCATTTACGGGGTTATCAGCCAATTTTTCGGCTGGTTCCAAACGTGAGTTAAAATGAAATGTAGCGTTTCTTTAGCTATTGCATAATGCGTGGTCAGCATCTATCACTGTTAGATAACAAATGCAAGGGACACTTTTGAGCAAGTAACAAAGCTATGTTCTTCAAAAAGTTTTGCCGTTTGAATGTCATAGTACAAACGGTTTCTGCAGCACCATCTTGCTGATGTGTCGACGTAAATTCCAACTCGTTGAAGCGGAACATGTATTAGTGGGCTAGCATAACCTGGCGAAGTTTGATGATCTGGGTCGTTTGTCTTTTTCCCTTGCAGTAATCTCACATTGATATCAAAGCCAATAACCACCAGGAGTGGATGCAGCTAGCAACGTTGCTGGGGGCAATTTCATTCATATCTAGCAGTTGCAGTGGTATTAGGTTTTTATTTTTGACCAACGAAACGAGGTTGTTCAGCCACGTGACCAGAATGCCCCAGGAAAAATTAGCGAGTCGTGTTGGCTACACCCACGCGAAAGTGGCCCACAGGTCGACCGAAGGCCAGGTGGTGTGACCAAAGATTTTTAAGGTTTGGCCGTTCAGACATTTTGAGAGACCGTAACTATTTCATCTGAATACCGAGGCAGTCAAAGCGAGGTTTTGTATATTTTGGTGGTGTTGATGTGGTGAGATCCTGCTGGTATTGTGTACTTCGAGAGACGGTTGGAAAAATTCCAAAGACCATATCGGTCCCTCGAAACAACTTTAAACAAACACTGAGTGTGACTACTTCTCCGACCTGGCTTGGTCCTGTTTTAGTGTGGAGCCAGCCAGTAGCGTAACTAGAGGTTTGAGCCAGAGGGGGAAACTTAGCTGAAAGGGGCCCACTAACCAACACTCAGAAAAAAACTAGAGATCATAGTGAATCCCAATGCGGATGCCCATGCTAAAACTCTGAAACACCGGAAATACTCCGAAGAATGCAACAAAACAACTACTGCTGAAAACCAAAAGAATACTTAAACCGAAGTATAAGCTAAGTGTGGGGCCGGTTTTTAGGTTTAGCTTGTCAAGGGGGACGGTTCGCACCCCTTCCCCCGTCAGTTACGCCAGCGGAGCTAACAGGTTGCTGATAATCGTGAGCTATTGCGAGACCTCCTGGGGCCGATGCCCCCGCGAACTTCCCGAGAGGAAAAACGAGTGAAAATGAATGAATGATTAACGAAACAGTGAAATTTGTTCAGTAAATTTAGAATGGCAGTTAAAAATAGGGAAACAACATCGAAACCAGACACTATAACACAATAGAACAGCGGTCCCCAAAGTCCGGCCGCGGGCCATATCCGCCCCGCGAGCTTTCCTAGAACTGTTTTGTATTTTAACAATTTCTTGGAAGCAAATAAATTAATGTAAGATGTATTTACACCAAAAGCAAGAACATTTAACAAGCACATGGAGGAAATCGATGGAAATTACAAAAATGTTTCTGCTTTCAACAAAATTGCGGTTTTAGCAGGGCAACAATATTGAAGAGAATGTGGGATTTAAGACAACAAATTGCATTTTGTATGGATTCTGAAGGGAAGCAGCATGAGTTTTCTAATGCACAGTGGCTTTCAAAACTTGTTTTCATGGTGGATATAACAGAAAAATTTAACTATCTGAATCCGTCATTGCAAGCGGAGTCGGTGTCGCAAGGAGTCGGGGTTTTTTGGGCGGAGTCGAAGTTGGATTCAGAAGTTGGATTTTTTTATCCAACTACGGAAGTCCAATTTAATCATTTATTATATCGCACTCCTAAGTTACGAATCCTAACTCGTGCTTGTTCAAACGGTACAACTTGTTTTGAAACTTTTAATGAAACAGAGAATTCTCCTGCGCACCACTATTTCCATTGATTGGTATTTGCTAAAAAATTATTGACAGCCAAACTTCATTCACGTTATGGTAAAAAGTCGGTGTCGGAAAAATTTGGAAGCTAGGAGTCGGAGTTGGAAACGAACATTTTACATCCGACTCAGCACCCCAACCAAGTAAAGGAAAAATTCATTCACAATCTTTTTGGTGAAATGAAAGCGTCTGAAGCAAGGCTAAACTTTTGGCAAAGGCAGTTACGCTAATAGGCTATGTGTTTGACCTTTTTTCGTGTTTGCAAAGTGCGCTTGGAGGTGGTGATAGTGACATACTGATGCTGAATATGCTAACGAAATTGTAAAATTGCCAAGTGAATTCGATCGCCGATTTCAGGATTTTCGTAATTTGGAAAGTGGCATAAAAATACCTTTTGAAATTGATGCTGAATCAGTGCCGATAGATGTCCAAATGGAACAGTGTTTCGTAATCGTGGGGACACGCCTCCCACGGGGAATTAATAAATTGCCATGGGGCGTGAGCCCTTAACGCGCTTTAGAACATGGAAAATTTGATCAATGTATTTACCAATAAATACTTTTGCTTTTATAGCTTATTTAAAGTCAGGGGGAGTTGAAACAAAGGATAATTACTTAAGGGAGGCGTGGTAGAGAAAACGTTGAGAACCACTGCAACGGAATTCACTGAATTGCAGAATGATTTGGATGTGAATGCAAAATTCTATCAAAAACGCTTCTGTAGCTTTACAAAGAGTGTCTCCTAAGAACAAGATTTCCAAAGATCTCAAAACGTGCTCAAAATTGATTTGGGTGTTTGGAAGTGTTTATCTTCGCGAACAATTCATTTCGAAGGGTTAAATATTGTAAATCCAAGTATCGAAACCAAATTTTGGATGCACATATGCAGGACACTCTGCGTATAGCAGTATCAAGCAACCAAATACTACAACTATTACGCAACAAAAGAACCAGTTTCATAAAGTCACATTGCAAACATGTTTTTGAACAAATAAAATAAATAGCAATACCGGTATACAAACGTGAGTGATGGTGCGCGTGTGGTTTTTTGTTTTGTTTTTTTGTGTTTTTTTTTAATACACAAAGTAGTCCGGCCCACGGATGCTGATAAGATCGCGAATTCGGACCAGCATCCAAAATGTTCGGGGACCGCTGCAATAGAATATTCTTCAGTATTAACACAACTTAACCACAATCATGCTCTAACAGTCTAACTGTTCTTTCGAATCACAACCTGTCGCTGTTTTCACATAAAAATATCCAAGGTTATCTGCGATCTGCGTCGTTTCATTTTGTTTCCAAAGACTCGATGCATGTGTAGACCTATTAGATTACTGCAATAGTGTAGACCTATTAGATTACTGCAATAGTCTCAAAGGTTTGGTTCCTGTGAAAGAGATATAGTCATTGGCGTAACTGACGAGGGTCAGAGGGGCGAACCGCCCCCGCTGGCAAGATAAATGTGAAAACTGAGCCTCTTTAGCTGACATTCTGATATTTAGTATCTTTTGGTTTTCAGTAGGTTGTTGTTTATTTGCGTTTTCAGGGTGTTTTCGTTTGCTTTTTAACGAGCACAGACATCCACGACATCCGGATTTACTATCATTTTTAAATGTTTTTTTCTGATTGTTGGCTATCTGTCCCCTACGATAACCAGTGGGCCCCCTTCAGGTGAATTTTGGCCCCCTTCAAGTGAGTTTTGCCCCCCTGGTTCAAACCTCTAGTTACGCCACTGGATATAGTATACTTCACAATCTAGCTGTGCAAAATAATAGACGACTGAATGGCTTCATAACGGTAAACAGTGAAAAATTGGAAAATGGTGAATGATTTACTCAGAACTGGTCTCGATATTTTGTCTTTCCAAATTGTACAAATTCATAGTGATTAGTGACAGGGGTAGCGGAAACGGGGCGCCGCGTGGGTCTAGCCCCCGCTTTTTATGGAGGGGCCTGGCCCCGCATTTTAATATTTCGAATTTTGGGTAAATAGGTTAACCAACACAATCAGTATAGGGTCTATTGTCAAAGTAAATTGTGAAAAAAATATTCCATAGTTTTTTGACGTGGTCTTGTCTCCCCACTTTGAAAAAAGTTCCTTTACCACTGATTGTTGATTCTAGTTACTAGTGAGGCAACTTTATTAGGTTTCAGGGTTCGGTCGCGGTCGCCCAGTCTACATCCGCCCCCGATAGCCACGGAAAGCAAGATTGCCGGCGCCATGTACTTTCCGAATCCGTTTAAAGAAATTTTACGTATGCCGCTTTTCCGGATTTCCACGATTCGTTACGCCCTTCGTTCATTAGCACAGTTTTCAACGGCAGTAACTCTACTCGTCTACTTGTTTTTCCGTTTCTCCTCGAGCAAAAACGCGCTAAAATTTGCCGCTCTCTATCACCCGTCAGCAGAGCCGGATTAAAGGGTAGGGGGGCCCGGGGCAATATTTACTGGAGGGCCCCTGTGACGTAATTCATGACGTCAACATTTGTAAAAGTTAAGTTTTCGCTGATTCGCAAAGTTCCCGTTTGTTTTTTCCGGTAGTCGAAAATGTGCTTTCTCAAATGCACATACAGTTACTNGGTTAGCTGCGAGAAGTAAATACTGAGAAAAAATATTTCACAGGCTAGAGAGTGACTTGGCAAGAAACAACATTCACCCGAACAATAAGCAGAAAGCAGAGATTACAAACAAAAACACCGGAAAATANCATGTCATTATGGCCAGCCAGGTTGAGTGTGAAAGTTNTTTCCAAGCTAATGTCTTGATTTTCACCTTCATTTTCAGGTGCTGTGCTCTGGTTAACGTCACTGCTTTAATGTTGCTTTTTGAAAGGTTTGCTAGAAAGAGCGATTCAGTCGCGGCGTTTTAGCTAACACTGCCAGATCCTTGTGCTGTTTCTTCTTAGAAGCTTTGCGCTTTTCATAGCTCCTGATGACATTACAGGTTTCGGCATCGCTCAATCTAGACACTGCAATGTCGTTTTCTGCTCTTTCGTCCTACGAATCGACT
>JGI24159J19872_10006044_pt1 | contig 15715 bp, 8 predicted proteins | sample Ectturendosymbi4_FD_19872 | JGI IMG/M metagenome (IMG submission 19872) | reverse complement strand
TTTGACGAATGGCAAACCTAACCAAGCACCGCAGCCAAACTGTAAACAGCTTCCTGTGTTGGCAGTCAACATGGATCTGCTGTGGATGGCTAAGGCCAACATGCCTAGGTAAATCTTTTCCACAGTGCTCACGTGCTACTGTTGGCGAATTTATTGCTAATACAAAATGGAGAACGCAAATTTGCACCTGCGTGAGAGAAATTGATATACTTGTTTTTTTACCTATTTCTTTATTCTTGAGCAGATTCGGACACGGAGCATTCCTCGTGTGCTTGGAGAATTTATACAAAAAAATAACCGGCCGGGATCTGACGTACACCGCACTGATTGGGAAACCGAGTGAGATCACGTACGAGTATTCACAAAAACTGATTGAAGAAATCGCAACAGCAAAAAATATTCGCAAGTTGGAGACTGTTTATGCGATTGGGTGAGCCTGCTTTGTATACTACTTTTTGAAGCTATGTTTCTTCCATCTCGAAAATAGCTGATAGGGTAAATTCGCAGTAAAGTTTGAATAAAAAAGCATTTCACCGCCTGAGATTAACACTTGAAGTTAAACATCGTTCTGATCTAGGCAAAGTTTTAGCGTTGATTTAACCACGGTTGTTTCATTTTCAAAACACATTGCAGAGACAACCCACTGACTGACATTTACGGAGCAAATATGTTCAATCGGTTCTTAAAAAAGAAAAAAAGTGAAATCGAAAAGAAAATGATGGAACTTCATGGCGAGATGTAAGCTGTGGGTTTGCTTAACGATACTTAGCTCCACTGGTCATATGGAAGTAATTGAATGACAATTGCAGTAGGTGTCCTCACGCCTCGCGCCAAGTATTCGTCAGGAATGGCGTCGAAGAACAACCTGCTTCAACTCAATCCCACTTTGCAATCAACGGGGACATTGCCAATGTTCGTGGAATCAAAAAGTAGGTTTTTCTTTAGAAAAAGTAACTGTGCAAACACCTACAGTAATATATTTCAAAACTTCTCGTTTTTCAAACCTACTTTAAAAGAACCTGTAGATGCATCTTAGATGTTGCAGGAGATAATACGTTTGTGCATTTAACCATCATCAGTATCTCCAGTTCAAACAAAGTCTCTACTTGCCATTTTTTTGCTTATGAAAATAAAGTTTGAAGCTAAATCTGCTTGCCTGATTGGCAGTTTCCGCTAAGGGAACTTTTCATTGCAGTTGGCCACACTTTTTCCTTTTGTAGGTTTTACCTCACGTGGGTGCTCCGCATCTTGATAATGGTTACCATAGTGAAAACACGTTTGTCAGCATTTATTTTGGAAGTCAGACTGCACAGAAATAGTTTCAAATTCCACAGCTTTTTTTGAACTGTTTTGATCCTGCTTTCTTGTTGGTGGAAGGGAATAGATTCGGATTTCATTTTTACATCCTGGTTGAATTGTGTTCTTTTGATACAATTTTGTGGAAAATCTTCTGCGATTTCAGCCTATGTTTTGTAGGGTTAACACAATATACGTTTTGACCAATGGATAGCTACTTTTGTTTATTTTTATCCTTTTTCAACCATGTGGCAGACAATTTTTTTAATCGTTTTCGTTTGCGCAGATGCACATCGTTTCTGGTTTGCACGGGAGTATACAAACCTGCATCGTCGTCAACTGAAGCCAACAAGTCACAGGAAAAGGAGCTCGATTCCAGAATTTCCGCCGTTCCAGTTGAAAAGAAGGATGAGAAAAAAGTTGAGGTCGACCACGGTCATCGCGACCTCCCCTACACAGAAGAAATGACTCGAGCTGACCACACTGTTTATGACGTAAAGAATGCAATCGATAAGATTTTTAAAATTGAAAATTGGATTCCGCGATGACTGGCTCGACCTAGTTTTGCATGAATATGTCATGTCAGGAGGCCAAGAACATTTGACGTTTTTTACGTATTTTGTTTCGTGTTTGCAGCGTTGTCCTTGAAATGACGTTTTTTACCTCTTTTTTCCTTTTTGCTGGGCGCTTGTGTTTGTAAGTTCTTTGTCTAAGATTACTGCTTAATGTCATTTATGATGTTGTTTAAATTTTATGAGTGAAGAATCGAAGACGTTTTTGTCATTGTGCCCCTATAAACGCCAACAAAATTACCTTAAGACATCTGAAACGTGAACAGCAATTCTTGCGAAACTACTCGTTTTTTAAAATTTGTTTAAAAAAGTTCGCGTGTTGACACTGGACGTTTTCAGCTTCTCTTTACTTAACTGCAGGTCAATGACTGAAATAGGCTTCGCTTTGATGGCTTATGCCACATTGACAAACGACTTAAACGTACCGGAAAAACTCAACTGTTGTTCTGTTGTTTCTAGCGATGTTGTTTCTGTTGTTTCTAGTGAGCGTTCATATAATTTTTCTAATTGGTTGTGTGCTTTTTGTTGCAAGTTGCTTTTCGAATGTTCTCTTACCAGCAACTTTTGAAAAACACGATCTGCAAAAATAAATCTAATCGTGGTGGATATAATCTATACGAATAAGGTACGGGTTCTTGTCTTAAAGATGCATTAAAAATGCTGTTCACAGAGGACATACTAAGCATCTTTGCCTAAGTTCTGTTCCGCGACGGTATCGTTTAAAACGAACACTGAGAAAACTTCCATCGTTGCAAACAAGTTATGCAAAAGTTGTCCGCGTGGTTTTCAATAGGTTCATGGTTTTAGCTGAAATGTTTTCGAAATTTCTGCCTTACCAAATTGTGCAAGTTTTTTTATGATTTAACAAAGAATTATGAGAAGCATGGCATAAAAATTCTAGCGCTATTGTGATTAACAAAATGTTTGGATGTGGTTGTCATTACAACTAAATTATCCCAATGGCAGAGTTCAACAGTTCCTCAGTCTGGCGCTTATGTCATCTGCACGATATTTGAAAAAAAATTATGTCGCTGTTTTGCATCAACTTCTTGTTGTTTTTCGTTTGCCCGTGTTTAGAAATTACTTTTGACACCATGAACAAACACGCCACTTTCTCTTGCTATACGTTTGCTTTTAAAAACTTAATATTAAACATGCTGCAGCTTATATGAATGGCTATTTTTTCTAAACAGTTTCATATCACAGGAAAAATACTATACACAGTAAAAGGCTTTGTCCATATGATGAACAACACGAGACAAAAAAGTTGAAATAATTTTCAGTTGATGCAAGAAAAGGATTTTATGCAGCTGAAATGCCTTTTTTGAGTCTAACTGAACGAACAAGCAGAAATATCTTTTCGACTGATTTTGCTCATTTAGCTATGTGAATGCAAATTTGTTAAATTAAAGATAATGTCGGAGGAAAAAACTAACACAGTTTATGGAACAGAAATGCAATACCTTTCAAGTAATCTCAAACTGTAAGGTAAATATATTACTCTGATAATTTCTAACTCTGGTACAATACCTTTTTCATTGTTTTTGTAGCTGTGCTGTCTCATTACCATGTTAATACTTTCGATACCAGATGATTTCAGAGAACGGGTAGGTCGACGAAGTTGGTTGCCAGTAGTGATAGTCGACCAAGTTTTAAGAATATCATTCGTTAACCCACTTTTTACATCCCCTGGTTTTGGGGGAAGGTCGTGGGAGAAACAGACTTAGAAGAACTGTAGTAACCTCACGGTTTTCTGCAAGTTGTTAAAGATTATTATTTGTTCAATTGATTTTGTTAGGTCATGTTTTATTGCTGGTTAATGCAGTTGACTTTCAACGGCGCTCGGTATAGTGCTCTAGTTTTCAGCCTTTCGTCTTTTGACCCCTGAAAATTTACACGGAGTTCAGGTATTGTGTCTTACGCTTTACTGTCATTGTGCTTTGCCTAAACTTGCGCACAATTGCAGATCTCAAAGCAAACAGAAAGAACCTGGAAACGTTTTGCAACAATCTCAGAGAAAAATACCACTGCTTAGTTTTGCATGTGCACTGGGAGAGTATAGCTAGTAGATTTCTATGTACGTGCATACTAAATAATCATGGTTGCGTGTACATGATAAGCGGTGTGGCAGTACAAACGAATTAATAAGTTTTTCCATGAAAAATTAGAATTTGAAAAGATTTTGCTTTTTCATACTTTTTTTGATAACATTATTCTGCTGTTTTTTCAGTGTTAAGCATTGCGACCCAAATTAACCAGTCGTTTAGTGGTTTGGGCAGTTCTTTTTTGCGCCCGTCTGCGTAAAAAAGCGTTGCATTAACTTCATGCCGATGTAACCTATGCGAAATATGCCTAAGGTAAATCAGCCAGTTTTTTTAAACTTCACAGCGTGGAGTTTACTAGAATCTAAATATGGAGACAAAGAGCTGCACACTAAAATAAGAAACGTGTTGGTGATGTGCCAAAACTTTTTCTATGGTGCAAAGTTTGCGTCTAATAGTTGTTCAATTTACGTTGTACAGCATTTATTTGCAGAAAACGATTAGAATTGTCCATTTCCTTCGCTCAACGGATGTCATTTTGTGACTTACCATTATTTCGCATCAACTGTTACGACTAATGCCGTGGCAAGAAATAGCTTTACTACACCTTTGTTTCTATGGTAATTTAAGTAAGAAATACTTCCTAAAGTAACAAAATTGGTCGAACCGTTGGCACAATGTTTACGACATTCCCAAAAACTTGCTGAAAAGAGTGAAACACGCATTTTTAGATGTTTCTGGCGTAGGAGGCAGCTGTGACCACTGCATTTGGAATAACAACCCTTGCTATGTTGAGAAAAAATCTCACAGAAAATGGCGCCGCTTAATATTATGGAGCCAGAATGAGGGACAGCACACAGACAAAAGAGGTACGGATGGGCGGGGGCTTGTGGCCCACCCTGTAAGGACGTTCGCATGGGAACAAGAAAAGAAGTAATTATAAAACAATTTCTTTTATCCGGAAGCAGTGCCAGAAAGGTACAAGTCCCATGTCGAGATGGCTGCCTATGAAGTCGCATTCCCAGGCCTAAATTTCGCCAAATAATTTCGATCACTCAGCTGAATTCGGAATATTTTTTGTGCTACGTTGATAATGAATGCCAACATTTCCTTGATTTATCGAGTAAACAACATGTTACACCAGTGGTTCTGAACCTTTTCGCTGAAGGGAGCCATGTCCAGACTTACATCTTTGTTAGAGGGCCCCACTGAAAAAATTTTCACACAAGTCAATTGACACGTTTTGTTTTATTGCAAACCAAAGTCTTACATAAAGTATTAGAGGAGTTGCTGAAATACTGTTGAGGGCCGCACAAAAGGTGTTTGGGGGCCGCAAGCGTCTCTCAGAACAGTGGCTGAGAACCAACATGTTACACGGTGTCAATTGGCTGATTCAGGCTTGAAACCTAACGCAGATTGATTTACATTTACGAGAAACTTGAAAAAGTTTTCTTTTCAAGACGTGGATTACACGCTCATTGTCTTGCGTCATAAAAACTGATTCTTCAGGGCTTGACCTGCCTTCATTGGCTGTTTGTCAACAAATTCAAATTCAAAAACTGATTCGGTTGTTCTCCAATTCTATGAATTCTTCAAACAAAAACAGAAAATGTGAATAACGTATGGATAGGTACTACAACAGCATTTTGTACCTGACTCAGGAGTAGGTGTAAACTGTCGTGAGGATTTTTTCCAGGAGGCAACTGTGGTGAAATTTCATTTTACCAACTCCGAAACTAAGCGAAAAACGTTTTTCCACTAAAAATTTAATAGCAAAATATCAAATTTTAAAATCTGGGTGGAGCCTTGCACTCCTTCCCCCCTTCCGACGCCCGTGATTGTTATATTAGGAATTGTTTCGGCAAGAAATCAAATTACAAAACAAGGATAATACAGGAAAGCGTGTGTGGAAACAGTGATTATTTGTTTTTGTCTGGTTGAAGGATTTTTGTCTAATACGTGCCATAAAGTACTGCTTTTTTCCCGTTCCAGGGTTCTAAATTACCTTGAGTCAGAGGTGCTTTTGAGTTCAGTGGCGTAAATAAATAAATGATTACTGCGACTTAAACATTCCAGTTGCCGGGACACCAAAAGCACTAGGTTGTCCCGCTGATAGATCCCTCAACAGCTTTCTAGCTTTCTCTGAAACTTTGGGTCGGATTGCCAAGTTTGATTTGATTTCCAACGATATTATAATATTTCATGTCGACGTGTTGACACACATTAATATTTGCTCTGTGGTTTAATTTTAAACTCTTCGTCTATAAATGCTGAGTTGCAACGGATTTTTCGTTGGTGTGCTTAGATCCGCAATAATCTGTTCTTGTGAGAGAAACTGTAAAGCAAGCTAAACTGAAACTCTTTTCCGATTCCATAACCCCTTCTCATTCAACGAAATGCAGGTGCCTTGCAGCAGTTTTTAATATGGCGCCGCAAGAAAATTGTTTATCTGTGTCGTGCCTACTTTGCTTTGAGTCTCCTGAACAGTCGAGACGGTGCTGTTTAATACTTTTACCCCAAAGACGTGGAGAAACCAACATCGGCAGCGTAACCTGATGTCTACGTCATCTAGAATGAAAACGATCGAAAATTTGACCAGAAATGTTGTTAAGACCGTAACTTTAGTTACCGTGACTGGATTCAAATTCAAGGCCGGGACCATGATTTTGCTGAAAAGCCAAGAACAAGACTAGGATCTAAATATTTTTTGACTGGTATCTGAAACCAGACACTATCATTTTCGTCGATTTCAGCTCTTTTTGTTAATATACGAGTTTTTCGTTTTCTTTTCCAGAGTATAAGACTAGCAACGAAAAGGCTTGAGCTGACGGAATTTTACCAACCGTAGCTGCTTGGCAAGTCTTACGAAAAAGGGCTAATCACAGAAACGGGTCTAGGCTCGAGTCTCGGCACTTCATCGTGGGATTCGACGCAGTGCGTCAAAAACACAATTAGAACCAATGCATCACAGCAGGCCCGTGGCCATGTTTTAAAGTTTGGGGAGACAAAAACATTTTCAAGGAGGCAAGATTTTTGTTATTATTACGTGTTTAAAACAAACTTTTCTGGACACAAAAAAATTCCTCCCCGTAGCTACGGACCTGCGTCACAGCAGCAACATAGAAAAGAAACTTAAGAGGAGGCTGACTATCATGGATTTTGAATAGAATCGAATCAGAGTAATAAGGCCTATAATTCCGGCGTCTTGCCGAGCTGACCTTTGAGCTAAGTTGTGCAAACTGAATGCTGGCAAGCATCATGACAGTCAGAAGGAAATAGTTAAATGTTGCAAGGTTGAATCAAACAACAGCAGCCCTAGGCTGAGTCAGCAAAACCGTGTGGAACAACTTGCCTATTCTTGTGTTAAAAGTCACGTCGACTTTTCCTTGCACGCAACTTGGCAGCGCTTCCCATTGGCATATTTTGAGACGAGCCTATGGCTTGACATAACGCTTGCTGCGACGAAACAGTAAGCCATTGATACTCGCATTTCACTAAGCAACCGAAGGTCGGAATGCGTTGCTGAAGTGCCCGGAACGCAGTGGTATAAACTTTTCTAACAGACGAAAACCCTTCAGGTAACAATCATCTCTCGCTTACTGTTTGGAAAAACAGGGTTTTGCAAGGACTGATGAACCGGCGCCGGATTTAGATGGTGGGGGGTCCGGGGCCCAGGCGTGGTGGGAGCCTTTGTGCGGATCGGATATAGAGTCTTTAGGTAGGAGATGGCCGATGAAGTCACTAGTATTTCCACGGATCATTAATATTTATGACGCAATCTTTTGACGTCACATTTGCTAACTCAACTGTTACATAACTTTATGATGCAACATGATAATTGACAATGATTAGCGATTTGTGAAACTGTTGCAAAACAGGTCACCAGAAGCATCGTATTTTCTTGTTTTGAAATTTTGCTTGAAAAAAATTCTGGACGATCCATCGTTTTCATCATCTCAAAGCGTCAGTCCTCGCCCAGCAATAAATTTTACGACAGAAAGCACACTTTGCAGAAGCGATGTCCAATATTGTTGGGATTGATTAACCTGGCTGGCTAGCTCTGCATCAATTCTTCATAGTGATTAATTACATATGCGACTAAACGTAATCGTGGCATGTATATGTTCCATTGAATGCCCGTGGGTCCTCAGCGTCCTTCCATTCGCAGATTCCTTTTCTAATAAGGAAATTCGCATAGTCGTATCCGCGCACATCAGTCTACACGTGAAACAATAAACACAAGTTTGTGAAGGAGAAAAACAAAACCAGCTTCTTTCAACGACTTTGGCGTTGTGGTTCTGGGGCCGAATAAGATTTGTGGTGCTTTTCCGTAACGAGTTTCTGTCTTTTCTATGTTGTGGAACATCATGTTTTAAAATTAACTTTTCTTTTTTCAACCAATATTCCCGCATTTTTCCGGTATATTGTATAAACAGAGGCCGATATCTTTGTATCCAGTGATAGCGTCAGACAACTCATATATCGTGTTTTTCGATGACACTTCTTGACGTTCTTCTGCTGCTGCATCGCTGGTTAAACAGGTCTATTGTCATCGTTACGTAGATTTAAGTCTGTCACAAAATGTTCTTCGATTTTCTGTCCTCTTACAGGTTCCGCAGAAATGTCTCCGCTGAACTTCACTACCATTGTAAAATAGTAACTTAAATGTTTCTTGACTTGGTTGCAACTTCTTTTTCTCTCATCTTTGCTTCTTTTGCTTGCTATTTAGAACCACTTGGATAAGCTCTACACTTGTGAGGGGGACGATCCTCTTCTGTCCATGTTTATTTGTTAATATAAGCTCAATCGGGCTGCCATATTTTCAGCGCAAAAAGAGAGGACAAAAAGGAGTAAAAAATTGTTCCATGTTAGCTTAAAGAGCCATAAGGTTGAAGTAAAACTGTGCAAACTTCATCAGTTCTTGAAGCGTTTAACGGTATTGCAAGTTGCAAAATGTTTTGCCCATCTATCATGTTCCATCATTTTACAATGAGTTGCATTTGGTTGATGCTCTTTTTGCATGAACTCGAACAAGTTTTGGTGTTGGTCAAACAGTGTACTTAGTTTCATCAATAGAAACCTTTCTATCAAACAGATACTACTCACATGTTTCATCCTTTTCCCAATTAGTTGTTTGCGAACGGAGGAATCTAGTCAAAGCATTTAAATTCAGCAAATAAAGTGGTCGATTTAACCAGATACGAAACACAAGACTTGTACAATACAGATATATCTGAAATGAATTAATCACAGTCATGATCCTTGCCTTTGCTGAATTTTCTTAGTGCTGATGAAACTTGGCTTGATATGTACATCTGATTGCCTCTCTTGAATCCTTGCTTTCACAGTGGCGAAACACGATACAACCTCATGCTTTTGACTACTCAATATTCTGAGCTTGCTCAATAAAAGCAACCATAAATGATTGTAATTGTCAAATACTCTTCAAGTGAAATACTGCTGTTTGATAGACCGATAATAATTAATAGGGTTTACAAACAAATTTTCTCGCTAAAAATGATTATGTGGCACGCACATGTCGCACATATGGCTAAACACACGAACATGATGGGGGACCCTGGTCCCGGGCCCCTTGGCCCCCATAAATCCGGCGCTGTGATGAACTATGTACATAGCGCAATGCAAGAGTGAACCACAGGCAAGTCTTACGCACATCATTCAATACCTGTGAAAATATGCTTCATTGGTCATTGCGAAACTTCGTAGGTTTCAAAGTCGGTTGATATTCGCAGGTTTTAAAGTCGGTTGATACTGCGCGCTGGATCAAATACCTATCGGGTTCTTTTCTAGGACAATGATTGCTACAAAATGTTTCCGTTATAGATTGATTGAAACAATTTAGAAACCTATGAACTTTGGTAAGAGTAAACTTGATGAAAATTTTAAATTTCTGACTTGAAGAAAAGCGAAGAGCGGTGTTTCCTTTTTGCCTTTCCCATTCTTCGCAGCAGCATAGGAAAGTATTCTTGCGACCATACAGGGATGGATATTAGAATGTAAAGGTCCAAGGTAAACTCCCAGAAAGGGGCTGCAAAACATCGCCACTACGAAAGGTAGAAGTGGAGCTAGGTGGAGAATATATTTATTAAATCTGTTTCACATTTCAATTTATGAACTAAATTCAAGAGCATAATGCACATTACAAAAGCACCAAAAATTGTAAAGTTTTCAAGTTCGGCACGTGAAAGCTGCCCACCCTTGCAATAACACTAATTTCTTCAAAAAAGAGCAAAGTTCATTTCACACTGTAAGTGGTTTGAAGGCATTTGATTTTAAATTGTTCTTTGATACACAGTAATATTGTTGAGGGGCACCCCTTGGCAGATGACATTTGCACATGATTTTTGCTTTACTTTGAAAACTTGACTTGTTTAGACCTTATTAAAAGTGGCTCTAGAGTGGTTCCTTCGCTTTTTAACAAAACAATGCAAAAACCAAGTGCGAAACTCTGAAAGGGGACCCCACGGTATCTCTGAAAAAGGGCGAACGCCTCGTTCGCCTCCCCTAATATCCACCTCTGCCACCATAACCGTAACGGCATGGACGATGGGGGGATAGTAATCTGTTGAGGTTTTCACGTTTTCGCGTTTGATTGCCGAGCTTTTATGTTAGGGCACATCCGTAACTACAGGATTTTGATCTTGCAGCTCTAAACAATGGAGTTACTGAGAACAGGTCTCGAGCGAACTGTTCGATTCGAGCTCAGAGAATGTTGGGCGAGGCATGTTTTGTACGGACTGTGACACTACGAGATCTCATGCGAATGTTCACTTTTGTGTGTTGAGTTGCTTTGCTGTGCAGATTAAATTCTTAAACCATGGCTTATAGGAGAGAAATTTCTGTTTTAAATGATATAGCGGACATAGTCGAATATTAGTAATAAAGTTAATTAACACGTTGTGATAACTTTGACCTTTGCGATTGGTAATAGCTGCTCAGCACACACGTTTTTGAACCAACTCGATATACGGAAATAAAAACATTTCAAGCTTGTACAGTAATGGGTTGATGAATGACCTGCGAAAATACTCCTGTTGCCCTGGAGGTTTATTGAAAATGACTCTCGGACGCCATCGCGCGAGCTAAACGAAGTTGTTCAGTAGCACTTTGTTGTTTTCATTACATTTCGCTTGGGTCAATTTTAACCAAATCCACAGTTCAGAAAGTGACAAAAAAAAACACAAAAAGAAATTCAGCGAATACTATGTCAAGCTGTACACTGCACGCGTACTTCGAGGCCGATGCGCAAGTTGCAATACTTCGGAAATTTGAGAACAGTCGTTGTTACACATAAACGTGCAAAAATAACCACCCATGTACGGAAGTCAGACCAGGCCACTAGTTTCACAGTTTCGTTCGGGGCTGCCAGTGAGATTTTTTGGAAGGCCCCATGTAGACCAATAAAAAGAAACAGATTTTGCACATTGGTAAGTCATAAAACGTGCTATTGAATATAACTTTGCTACTGAACTTTTGTGTATGTCTGAATCTTTATGTCACAATAGGATGGACTTGATGGCCCTTATGAGAGTGATCTGACAGCATTTACGATAACCAAAATATTCATGCCCACTGTCCTGCTGCAGCCAATCTTTGAGATTTGTATCTTTCAAACACTCTACCATAAATTGCTGTGTGTACCACTTAATCCTTTTCTTTGTGCTTGCTTTCTTAGTATCTCTGTCACTTGGATTCATTGCATCAAGCTAACATTTTGAGCTTATTTGGTGTATGTTGCTTGTTCATCAGTTACGACGAAGAATAAGGCACTTACTGTAGATAAAATAAGACAAAAAAGATGAGACTAGAAATAAAAGGTACAATCAATCGTACCATATACTGTATCTTAAATCACCGTTGCACGGTTAAATCATAAAAAACCCAGATCTTCAGAAGAAAAACCAATAAAGTCATAAGGCGAAAAACCCCAGATCTGGGAATCCCATGTTGAGTGAATTAAAAGAAAACGTCTCTGTGTCTCTAAATGTTCTTTAAAATTCGTAAATTTGTTCCCACTGACGTTTTGAGATTATTATACTTTAGTTTCGTTCATTATCACTTAAAATATTGTGTTATTTCATGGGGCACAGCCAATAACTCTATTCCATAACCTTGTCAGTATTACAAAACAACATATTACGGATAATGACTTTTAGCACATAAAGATGTCACATAATTCCATCAAGAACTTTAAAACATTGAAACTCAGTGACATTTATCAATTTCAATTTCAATTAGAAAAATTTAGGCACAAATTTCACCACAGAAAATTACCAGAAATATACAATGAATTTTTTCAAGAGATTTCTGTTCATCTTATCAAACCAGAAAATTACTTCATTCATCAAGTTTCAAGCAATGCAGGTAAAAAATTAATTTCATATAGGGGAGCTTCCCTCTGAAATAAGGTGGAACAAAACTTAAAGGCTGTACTCTTCAGTACTTTTTGCAATCAATTACAAGAGTTCTTATTTTCACAGTAATAAGTAAGCAATAAAAGTTTCATTCTTATTGGTTCCTATCGAATTTCATGAAGTATTACTTTCATTTTTTTATGTTTTGTTTCTTCGTAACTTTTTTCCGTTTTTGAACGTGTGAGTTTGTTTTACATTACTATTTACATATTGGTCTTGTAAGACACATTTCATAGGACATCTTGACCAGATAACCTTAGTGTTTGCCGATGTCCGAGCTTCGGGAAAAAATAGGCTATATATAAATAACCCACTATACACAGTAAAGATTGTATTTTTTGTGTTTTGCTGTCAACTGTAGCGTTTGCTAAGCATGATGTTCTATTTTCGTCGTCTTTCTGTGAATACGTGTACTTTAATCCATCACCGTCGCTAACTACATCACTCCCTCTCTCTCTCTGGGAACAAAACCCCAGGTTTGGCACTACTGGTTGCGTTATCGCCAGTTTTAGTATGGAATGAAAAGCGCTTTCAAGATTAGAGTGCTGGATTTATCAGCAAAATGAATCCTTTTGTTTTGACTTCCCACTTGTCCAACATTTTCCACTGCACATGAATTCTGCAGACTTAGTGTAATTTATCGGTGAACTTCTGGCCAAAATTGCAACTTTTAGAGATTCTGCAAGGCTTTTCTTTAAACAGTTGCAGATCAAACTTATTAATCACTGTTATTTGGTGCAATAAATCGTGCACTTTACAGCTGATTGCTTCCAAAAATTCTTGTGAAACTTGAGCTGATCATTTTGAGTGAACAAGTTGTCCTGTTGGGAAAAGGTAACATGACCGATTTCTTGTTGCCGAATCAACCTATAAAACATCGATGGCTGGAACATCAGGCCTGAAATAGGAGTAAAAACTAGTTAGCTCTCGTGACCGCAGGTTTTATGAGTAGCCCACAATACAATAAAATTGCAAATCTCTGATCTGGTACCGGTATGTCAGTTGTCTTGTCAAAGTTTACGACCGTTCAGCTCCATGTATCATCAAAACTTTTATGACCTTTGAGCCACAGACCGCACATGACCTTTGATTTTATCTTACCACTTCTACTAGCTAATCGGAGGTCAATGCTATTTTTGCCACCCGCGTGCCGGTGATGATAGCGAAAATAGATTGCGGCCCTTGTTCAAACATACCTTCGACAACTGGCAATACAAAGTCGTTTTTTGTAAATACCCTGTTTATGCCATCCTGTTTTTTCGGGACGATAAGTGTGGCCTTGGACTTGGACGAACGCTGGTTCATCGCGTGATGTGATGCCGACAAACAACTTTACAAACTTGCTGCCCTTGCACTTTTTGGTAAGAGAGGTAAATTCGCACTTTGCTCTGCAGGTCTTCATGTTCTGTGTGGGTTCAGTGAACATTTCTTTTCGTCATGGGCGTTTTTTCAAGCAGTCTTGATTCGCACAGATGCATATCTCTTCTTGTTTGCGCGGGAACAAAGCTGCAAAACGGGCATTTGCCCATGGAAATTGTGACTAAGAACCAAAAGTTTCAAGAAAACCTGAAGTCGGTCGCATAATTCCAACTAATTGGCTTAATTCTTGCATTAACAATTTATTTTGCCGGTAAAAACTCACACTGCACAAGAGCCAAGCTCTCTGTTCTGGTATCATGCAGTGATAAGATTGCGCAATTCACTCTTGCCCGCTCTGCGAAACTTGTGAGAGTTTTCCTATCTATTGGCCGTTATTGCACAAGAATGACATGGCAATAAATCTTCAAAGGTTCACTTCAAGTTACGAAAGTGAGCCTTTTGCCGCGCATACAAAACCAAGCAGTTTAACGCAAACGCCTTTGCAGGGTAACAGCGACTGCTAATAGCGATACCCCATGCATTTTCATATTGTGAAAAGAACCATGAGTTCGACAAGTCTGAAGAATCCATCGCTTGTGTGAATGTGACTCGTGCCTCAGTGAATTGCTTAGTCAAACTAGACTTATGCAGACTTGTTGAAAATAGGCCTCTGTGTATGGTGGCCCATGCGTGTCACCCTAAAAAGATTTTGTTTTGGGCATTTTTTTGAAAAAAACAGCAAAAACAATGTTTCTCGTTTTGCAAATTTTTTCTAAATACAAGCATTTTCGTTTTAAAAAAAATTTATTTTCGTTTCGGGAACACTTTCACTTTTGTTTACAAATTGATATCTTTTCGTTTGTACAAACAAAAACAATTTTACTCTCGTTTCGAAAATCCACTTTCTCTTTCAAAGATAGCACAATGGCTAAATTGCATGACAACGTATATGTTGATGCCTTTGCAACCNAGCTAAAACTACTGAAGAATATATCATCGTCTTTTGTGCCTGATNCTTTCGAAACTGTACGTGATGTCAGCAAAGCTCTTACCCCTGCTCTAAGGGGAATTTACAGGAGTACTGCACGACTGTCACGTCTGTACTTGACAGTGCCAATGTCAAATGCTACAGCAGACCGGTAATTTTCCTGCCTTCGACGGCTGAAGAACGTCTTGACAAACAAACTTAACCAAGAGTACTTGAACCACAGGTTGTTTTTGCACATTCACAAACACTTAATAGAACAGGTTGTTCTCATAACAATACTCCAAAAATTCATAGCAGTAAATGATCGCAGAATTAACATTTTCGGAAAGAAGTTTGTACGGTAGTGTAGCATAGTGTATCTGTTGTTAGGGATCGTTCACGTATTTCGTCATCAGAATTGTAGATATCTATTTTTTACCCCATCATCATTTTGAAAGCCCCTCCAACCTCTGTCTACTGATGTAACATGCTGACGCTCCTTTAGCTTTGTGCATGTTGTGTTTGTGTAGTGACTTGTGAATTAATTTTGTGTAGTGGCTTGTGAATGAATTTTGTGTAAGACTAAGACAGGGTTGGCCAAACGTTTTGACCCGAGAGCCGAATTCGCGACTACCTGGCCACTGGAGGNCNGGATACAGTGCGATCANAGGCGTACGAGGCGGGGGGGTCGGTGGGGAGAGGCTNCCCTCCGGTCTTGAAAAATTTCAGGGCAAACTCTGTTTTCAGGGCAAGCGCAAGTTGCTCAAAAATCCTGAATGANAAGAAATATTTCAATAGGGTGAAAAATTCCAGGGCAACTCTGTTTTCAGGGCAAGCGCAAGTTCCTCAAAAATCCTGAATGTAAAACGTATATTCAATACAGTGAAAAATTCCAGGGCAACTCTGTTTTCAGGGCAAGCGCAGATTGCTCAAAAATCCTGAATGATAAAAAATATTTCAATAGGGTGAAAAATTCCACGGTAAATCTGCTTTCAGGGCAAGCGCAAGTTGCTCAAAAATCCGGAATGTAAAACCTATATTCAA